>Ga0209542_10000533_pt1 | contig 91566 bp, 109 predicted proteins | sample RifCSPhighO2_01_FD_184028 | JGI IMG/M metagenome (GOLD analysis project Ga0209542, IMG submission 184028) | Soil microbial communities from Rifle, Colorado - Rifle CSP2_plank highO2_0.1 (SPAdes) (version 2) | ecosystem: Environmental > Terrestrial > Deep subsurface > Rock core/Sediment ...
AAATCCTTTAAAAAATGTTGAGTTTTTTATTTATAAACCTCCTGATAGGAGAAAGATAATGAGTAAGCTGGATTATTGGATTGATTTGAGTAGTTATCCTTATGCCAGAAGGGCATTGTCTTGACATTGTAGAATAGCCTAATGGATAGGATTAATAATAGCTATGTTGTGTTCTTCTTATCTTGATAAATGGAGAGCAGAAAGGTATAAAGCTTTAAAAACTATTTCTTAGTTTGTTTTATAGATAACATCATAGATTTCAAGCTTACTTTATTAAGGAAGGTTAAGCGAAGGAAACCTTTGGTGTCCTCGCGCCCCTATAGTTTAGAGGCCAAGAATGTGGCCCTTTCACGGCCATGACCCGGGTTCGAATCCCGGTGGGGGCGTTATGAGTATTACAAAGCAATACTCCTATAATTTTCTATGGGAATTCGAATCCGGGTTTACCTGGGGTGAATCCTTTTAATCTTTTAATTTGACAAACTTAAATTAATACTAAAATATTACTAACAAATTAAAAGTTAAAACAGGTGGGGGAGTATATAGGGATTTTCAACCTTATTCATTTATAATAGATTTTATCAAGTTTTTTGCTATAAATTAAATTTTTAACGAGGAAATCCAAGTAAAGTAGGATATCTAAGCATAAATGACCTGCGACTTTGAAGCAGGTGAATTATTAGTAAAACATATTAAGATATGTGGTTTACTTAATATGAAAATGATTGGAGTAAAGCAAGTATAGGAATTTTTAAAAAGTAGGTTTAAAATAAAATATTATCCAATAAAAATGAGCGTAATTAAAAATCAGAATAAGAGGTTAGAGTCTAAGGATATGAAAATAACTTTAATTTCAACTACAACTTCTGAAGACCAAGGAATAAGAACTTTATCAAGTGTTTTAAAAAAAGAAGGTTATGGAGTTAATTTGGTATTTATGCCCTTGAATAAAGGATATTATTCTCTTTATGATAAAAAAATATTAGAACAGCTTAAAAATATCTGCATAGATTCTAAGTTAATTGGGGTTAGCTGTTTTATAAATACAAAACCTAAAGCTGTTCAGATTATGAATTTTTTAAAAAGAAACACAAAAGCCACGATTATTTTTGGAGGTATACATGTTACATTGGCTCCTGATGAATGCATTAAAGATAATGATATTTTATGTATAGGAGAAGGGGAATATGCTATTTTGGATATTGCAAAAGCTGTTAATAGTAACAAGACGTTAGATAAAATTCCTAATTTATGGATAAAAAACAAAGAAACAGGCAAAATAATAAAAAATCCTGTAAGGAATTTAATAGATAACCTTGATGAATTGCCTTATCCTGATTTTGATTTTGAAAATCATTATATTCTAGATAAAGATAAAATAAGAAAATTTAAAGAAGAAGATTTATGCAAAGAAATTTTATTTTTGAGTGGTAGAGGATGCCCTCATAGCTGTGATTATTGTTCAAATAGCACTTATAATGAATTATACTGCGGAAAAAGGAAAAGAATAATAAGATATCATTCAAATGATTATATAATTGATTTTTTAAAGCAAATCAAAGAAAAATTCAGGTCTTTAATTTATATTGCCTTGTGGGATGACACTTTTTCTTTGAGAAGTTTGGATGAAATTAAAGATTTTTCATATAAATATAAAAAATCTATTGGAATAAAGCTTAAAATTCAGATAGATGCACGGACAATCACAGATGAAAAAGTAAAATATTTGATTGATTCGGGTTGTTCTTATGTCAGTTTGGGAATACAAGGAAGTGAAAGAGTCAACAAAGAAATTTATCACAGATATATAAGTGAAGAAAATATATTAAGAACCGCAGATATTTTAAGTAAATATACTGATAAAATAATAATCAGTTATGATATTATTGCAACAAATCCTTATGAATCAGAACAGGACATACTTAATCTGATTAATTTAATAATAAAGCTGCCAAAACCATTTAAATTATACACAAGCAATTTAATCTTTTTTGTCGGCTCAAAGTTATACAATAAAGCAGTTGAAGATAGAACAATAAAATCAGTTAAAGATACAGGATTGGATTTAATTTATGAAGCCAGAGGCCAGCATATTTTACTTAAAAAAAAGAACATATATTTAAATTCAATTTTGAATTTAATGAGAGGCTATACAACTAATGATAAATACGGCGGATTATCCAAAAAACAACTTGATTTTTTATTGAAAAAGAAATTAATAAGGTTTTTTAATGATAATTCTTCTCATACCTATATTATTCCTTATTCATTAATGTTTTTTGATTTTATAAAGTATAATTTCATAAAGCCAGTTTATTTAAAAATGCCTCAATCAATAAAAAAACTAGCTGGAAAAAGAGTAGAGTTTGGGTGATGAAATTTAAAAAGGTTATCTTTCAATTAATTTATTAAATTTTTAATAATATTTTTAAATAGGACATTTAAGGTTAGTAGTATATGGTATTTAATTTAAGGTTTCAAAAATCAAGGTTACTTGAACAAATAGTATATGAAATATCTTATCATCAACCAAGTGTTGATGCAATGGTAGATGAACTTATAAAATTTTATCCTACTCCTGTAAAATTTAATCAGAATAATTTGCAAGGATTTTTAGGAGAGATGTACTTAAGAACTTCGTTAAAAGAAATAAAAGAAAAAAGATTACAAGAAGACCCTTCAGTTGATAGAAGAGTTGTTTTAGATTATATTCCTCAAAATAATCCTAATTCAAAATATTTATTTACTCGTACAAAAAATGGAACTGTAGTAGTTTCAGATGATAAGGAAGAAAATAAAGCAGAATATGATTACTTACTTAAAGTAGATAATACTTTAGTTGTTTGTGAAATTAAATTAGCTTCAGATAAAAGCCACATAAAACCTATATTTAGAGAATGGCATATTAATAAACTCTTTGATCCATTGATTGATATTCAAAATAATAAAACCAAGTTTGGATATTTAGTTGTTCTTCCAAGAAATAAAATTTATTTAAATAGTCATTTACGATCAAAAATAAGATTTAATGGGGGAATAATACTTTCATTCCCTATGCCACTACAAGAATGGAAAGAGTTTGTTCTAGAAGAGATTCTTCCTGCTTATAGAATGAAAACTATTGGATTTTAAATGAGTTTTTAAAGTTTAATTCCTCTATGAATTTATGATTCAAAGACATTCTGGAAGAAAAGGAAGGAATAAGACTGATGTTATAAAAAACAGAAAAGAATTTCCAAGATTGCTTTTAGATGTGATAAAACAGTCTGATATCCTACTTGAAATTCTTGATGCCAGGTTTATAGATGATACAAGAAACAAAGAAATAGAAGAATTGATTAAAAAACAAGGCAAGAGAATTATTTATGTTCTAAATAAATCCGATTTGATTGACAGAAAAGAAATAAAAAAACAGTTGGAAATGAAAAATTTATATCCTTATGAGATAATTTCCTGCATTTTAAAAAAAGGTTCAAGAGATTTGAGAGACAGAATAAAGCAGGAGAGCAGGAAAATAAATCAGAATAAAGTGTATATTGGAGTTATTGGTTATCCAAACACTGGAAAAAGTTCAATAATTAATTTTTTAGTAAGTAAAAAGTCTGCAAGATCATCTACTCAATCAGGTTATACTAAAGGCATACAAAAGATAAAACTTACAGAAAATCTGGTATTAATTGACAGTCCAGGAGTTATTCCAGAAAAAGAATATCTATCTAAATTACCCAATGTTTTAGGCAAACATACTAAAATTAATGTAACAACCTATAATAAAGTAAAAGATCCAGAAATGCAGGTATTTTACTTAATTAAAAATTATCTTGATGAAATCCAGGATTTTTATAAAATAGATTCTAAAGGAGATTTTGAAAGATTTTTAGAAATTTTAGGCAGAAATAAAAACATGTTAAAAAGAGGAAATGAAATAGATACTGAAAGAGCAGCCCGTTTAGTTCTTAAAGACTGGCAGGAAGGGAAGATTAAGATATAGATTATAACTTATTAATCCTCGTTTAAATTTATTTTAAAAAAGATTAGAAGGAAAATAAGTGTATTTATATTCTTCATAGGCAATTAAAGTTTCATAATGATTTATCTGCTTGGGAAACAACCCTCTAAGTTTAATGACTGTATCTTGTAAATCATCTATATTTTTTACAAGTAAATATATTAAAACATTAAATCTTCCAATTGTTTTTACAGCCCATAAAGTATTTTTATCTGAAGATAGAAAGTTCTTCAGTATTTTCTCTTTTTTTTCATCTAAACCGCTAATATTTAAAAGAAGGGTGTATAAATTGTAATTTAAAGAAGTGTAATTAATTACTGGAATGAATTTTATAATAATTTCAGAGTTTATCATATTTTTTATTCGATAAGCAACAGCATCAGCAGATAATTTGACTTTTCCGGCGATTTCATGCAATGGAAGAAGAGCATTTTCGCTTATGATTTTTAGAATTTCAATGTCTTTTTTATCTGTTTTTTTATCTGGTTTTTTTGTGAATTTTTTTTCTAATTTGTATTCAGAAAAATTAGGCGGGAATGTTTCAGCAGCAAATGTTTTAGAGATGGTTAATAATTCATAATCTTGCAATGAACCAGAGCAATCAGTAATTATTTTTGTTAATACTTTGTCTAAATCTTCGATATCTTTTGTAATAAAAGCTATTTCAAAATCAAAATTTCCAGAAAATTTTATAACTGCCCTTACAAAAGGATATTTAATCAATTTATTTAGTATTTTTTGTTCAATTTCTTTTGAAGGATTATTTAACTTAATAAAAATATGATTTGCTTTATATCCAAATTTAGACATATCAACCATTGTTCTATACTCTTGTATAATCCCTTTTTTTTCATAATTTTTTATCCTGTAATTTACCGCATCTCTTGATAATCCTACTTTTTTTGACAGCTGTGTTAAAGGAATTCTTGAATTAGCTGAAAGAATTGAAAGAATCTTTTTATCTTTAACGTCTAATTTTAATTTTTCTGTTTCTTTAGTTTTCTGCAAATATCTCATAATTATGATTAAACTAAAATATTATATAAACATTTCGGTAAATCATAAAAATTTAATAAAATCTTTCTTATATTTCTTAATATTCTATATTGTATGGAAAGCAAAAGAACATACCAAACTGAAGAACAAGAAAAATATAAAGATGAATTAAGATTAGAAATTCTTGGTTCTGTAGTTAAAGATAGAATGCCTAAATTGCCTTATCATAATTATGAACATGCAAAAAGTGTTGAAGAAGCTGTTTCAAGGTATTCAGACATAATTAATAGAAGCTATGAAGACAAATTTTTGCTTAGAACAGCTGCAAAGATTCATGATATAATTTTTGTCAAAGGAAGAAAGGATAATGAAGAAAAAAGTGCTGAGTTTGCAGAAGTATATCTTCCGCTTATTCTTTATACACCATTAAAAATTCAGACAATTAAATCATTGGTTTTGGCTACGAAAATGCCACAAAATCCAAATAATTACTTGGAACAATTACTTTGTGACGCAGATTTAGATAATCTCGGAAGACTGGATTTCTTTGAGTTAGGAGAAAAAGTTAGAATTGAGTTAGGTATTCCAGATAATGAAAAGTGGTATGAACAGCAATTAAAATTTTTGACAAATCATCAATATCATACTGATGTAGCAAGAACATTAAGGGATTCTGGAAAAGAGGCAAATGTTAAAAAATTAGAAAAGATGATTCAGGAGGCAAAATGTTAGTTGCAGGATGGTCTCTTACTAAAATATGCAATTTAAATTGTATTCATTGTTATAATGCTTCTGGAAAAAGAGATTCAAATGAACTAAATTTAGATGAGTGCTTTAAAGTTGTTGACAAATTAAAAAATTCAGGAGTTGTTGCAATAAATTTTGGAGGAGGAGAATGTGCTTTAAGGCCTGATTTTATTGATTTATGCAAATACATTAAAGAGAATGAAATAGAAATTTCTTATACAACAAACGGAACTACTTTTAACAGAATAAAAGATCATTTGGATTTATTTCATGATGTAGGAGTTAGTATTGATTTTGCAAATCCAAAAAAACATGATTGGTTTAGAGGAAAAGAAGGAACATTTAATTTAGCTGTAAAAGCTTTGGAAACTTTAGTAGAAAAAGGAGTAAATAATGAAGTTGTAACATGTTTAACTAAATTAAATTGTTCTGAACAAGAATTAAAAAGTTTGTATGGTTTATCTCAAAAATTAGGAGTTAATTCCTGGAGGCTTAATAGATTTAGAGCAAATGGCAGAGGAATAGATAATAAGCAGGAATTAGCTCTCTCACAAGAAGAATTAAAAGAAGCTTATACTTTTCTCAGCAAGTTTAGAAGAGATAAAATTTTAATTCCAGAGCCAATTTTCAGGGCTGCATTTGGAGGAAATTATTATTTTCCTGGTGATCCTTCTGGATTTACTGCATTTAGAATTCAGTCAAATGGAGATGTAAGCCCTTCTGTTTTTCTTAGTGAATCTGGAGGAAACATAAAATATCAGTCAGTTGAAGAAATTATGAATTCTGATATTTTCAGGAGAATAAGGGACAGAATTCCACAAGGAAAATGTAAGCAATGTTCTGCTTATTATCATTGCAAGGGAGGAGATGCAGGAGCTTCTTATTTAGAATATGGACATTTTAACGGTCCTGATCCTTTATGTTGGCTTAGTCTTGAAGAAAAAAAGCCTAGAGTAGAGAGGAAGTTAGAAGATAAATGGAATGTTCACGAGTTGTATTTATGTACCTTGTATATTCCAATTAAAGAAAATAAAAATGGAAAATAAAACTCTTCCAAAGTTAGATTTGAATATTACAAATAGATGTAATCTTAGATGTGCACATTGTGCTTTTGATTCTGGTTTAGTTAAAATGCCTGAGCTTACTTTAAGTGAATTAGAAAAAATTTTAAGAGAAACAAAGGAATTAGGCGGAAGAAGATTTGACATAACAGGCGGAGAGCCATTAGTAAGAAATGATGTTGATAAAATAATTGAGATAGGAAAAAAATTAGGCTATAAAATTGAGTTAGTAACAAATGGTTGTTTATTAACAAAAGAAAAATTAAGAAGATTTAAAGAAATAGGGTTAGATGGAATAGCAATAAGTTTAGACGGCTCAAATTCAGAAGTTTATAACAGGATTAGAAGAAGAGATAAAGAGACTTTTGAAAAAGTTCTTGAAAATATAATGGAGGCTAAAAGAACAGGATTTTACACAAAAATAAATACAACTGTTTTTAATTGTAATTTAGAAGACATTACAAATATAACAGAGTTAGCATTGAGTTTAGGAATAGATGAACAAGGAATTTATTATTTCACTCCTGTTGGTAGGGGAAATAGAAGTGATGAATCAGCGGTTGAGCCATTAAAATGGCTGAATTTTATCAGGATAAAATTAAAAAAATATGAAAATAAAGGAATGAAAATCTCTTTGGAGTTTCCTTTGATAGAAAAAGAGCAATGGAATTATAAATATGGATGTATAGCTGATAATGAAAAAAACCATCTTCAAATTTTACCTGATGGAAATGTATACCCTTGCGCAATTTTAGCTTCTTATGGAAGACCAATAGCTAATCTCCATGGATGTTCGATTAAAGATATATGGAATAATAAAGAATTATGGAAAAAATATTGGATAGAATTATCAAAGCTGTTTAAAGGGTTTGGAAATTATTGTGTAGACTTTAAAGAGCCGTTTAAAATGAAAGAATATGATCAAGAAAAATATAGATTTGTGTGCCCTCTTAGAAAGTTTGAGTTAGGAGAGGTATAATGAGAGGACTTTTAGTGGTTTGTGAAGGATTAGATTGCTCTGGAAAAACAACTGCAATAAAAAAAGTTTTGAAAAAATCTAAAGATAACAATTTTGTTTATAGTAAAGGAATTGGTTCTAATAGTTTAATAGGAAAGATTTCAAGAAAATTTCCTTTTACAATTATGTTTTTAATTGAATTAAATTATATCATTTTTACTAAAATAAAACCTAACTTGAAAAAAGAAAAAATTATTTTTCAAGATAGATATGGCATTTCAATAACTTCTTATGTTCCTTTAACAAATAGATTTTATAATAAACTATTAATTAAATTATTCAGTTATTTTGTTATACAGCCAGATGCAATAGTTTATTTTCATCTGCCATTAAGTGAAAGAATTAAAAGATTAAAAGAAAAAGGAACGAAATATGAACTCCTGCTGGCTAGTAATCCTAACTTGATAAAGTTAAGAGAAAAAGAATATCTAAAGTGGTATAATAGTTTTAATGGACCTAAGATAAAAATAAACACAAAAAAGAACAGCATAAAACAAACAACATTAATTTTGGAGAAGTTTGTTAAATTTTTTTATTAAGATATGAATCAAATTTTAATTTATTTGCATTATTTTCTAGATATTTAAATTTATTATAAAAAGAATTTGAATTTTGTTCATTTACCTCTTCTTCTATACTCTTAAATTTATTATAAAAAGAATTTGAATTTTGTTTATTTACATTATCCATTACAGTTCTAAATCCTATATCTTCCCAAGGGCCTGCACCACCCATTCTTTTTGGAATTCTTCCAAATAATGAATTAAGATTAAAATTTCCTCCTTTAGTGACTCTAGCTGCGTATTCATTATCTGCAGGATTAATCCATGGACTTCCATCAGTTGGAGCTCCTTCATATGTCCAATAAAAACTGTCTAAGCACCATTCTGAAACATTGCCAGCCATATCAAATAATCCAAATTGATTATACATTTTTGTTCCAACTTCCTGAGATTTATTTGTGTTGTAACAATTCCAACTATAGTCTGCTCTTGTTCCTCCTGTATCTGCAGAACAATCTTCACAAGGATCTTCCCAATCTAATATATTTCCTTCATCATCATAAATAAATTCTCTTTCAACACAATTTTGAGAATTTCCAAAAAAGTATCTTGTTGTTGTGTTAGCTCTGTGTGCATATTCAAATTCAGCTTCACTTGGAAGTCTGAAATTTAGTCCAGTAATCTGGCTTAATTTAAGTGTGAAATCTTTTGCTTCTTTCCATATTGCTCCATAAATAGGATAATTATTTCCAATTCCATATTTTTCAGAAGGAGATTTTCTTGTTGGCCATGCACCTGTGACAGCGTACCATTGTGCTTGTGTAGTTTCTGTTTCTTGTATATATAAATCATATTTAATATTTACTTGATGCTGAGGATAATCCCAATTATCTGTAAAATTAGGGTTTTCATCTGGCATAGCACCCATCATAAAACTTCCTGTAGGAATTTTAATCATTTTCATTTTTCTTGCATCTTCAGGTAATCCAGGCATATTAACTTCAAAGCTTACAAAAGGAATAGGAGTGTAGAAAGGAGTTGGAGTTGAAGTTAATGTCGGAGTATATGTATATGTGAGAGTTGGTGTGAGAGTTGGAGTATTAGTAATTGTGGGTGTATTAGTCTTTGTTGGAATTCTTGTATTAGTTTTTGTAAAAGTTTGAGTTGGAGTAGGAATTAATGTTAATGTGTTTGTTGGTGTAAATGTATCTGTATTAGTTTTTGTTGGAGTAGGGGTTTGAGATAAAGTGTTTGTTGAAGTTCTTGTAGGAGTTTGAGATAAAGTTAAAGTTGGAGTTGGAGATAAAGTGGGGGTGTAAGTTATGGTATTTGTTTCAGTTGGAGTTAATGTAGGTGTAGATGTATAAGTAATACTTTGTGTTGGTGTAGATGTTTTAGTTATTGTCGGAGTTGGAGTATCTAATTCGTATTCATTTTTCCAATTATCAATAAAGTAGATTAATTCTTCAGGAGATTTTTCTTGGTTTCCTGTTCCTTTCCAATGATTGCTTAAATAAAGTAAATCTTCTTGTTCAATTCTTCCATTTTTAGAATAATCAATGTTTTGAAGTGTTCTTTCTAATCCAGATGAAGGGAGACTTGTTGTAAAGATGCCAGCTGAAGCTAATAGTCCTATTCCGATGTTTCTTAATTTTTTCATTACCATATAATTTTTGCTTGATAATAGTATTTAAAGATTTCTTAAGAGAGTATCTACTTAGCTTTATGAAGCAATTATCGTCTATAAAGATAAGAATTAGCAAAAAATCAATGATTTCTTATCGTCGGAATTTTAGAAAGCTAAGCTATTACTTAAGAGAGAATTAATTTTTTAATAGAAGAAGTAGAGTTTGGTATTAAGAAAGAAGATTAAGAGGTATAGAAGATGCTTTTGAGACTCATAATTTTATTCTGAATACAGAAGAAGCGTTGAGGTTGAATAGTTGAACTTATCAATAGAGTGATTCTTCAAACCAAACACTTAAATGACCATTTTTAGAATGAAACAAATACTCTCTTTCATATGTACCGAGCTCATCTATATCGTTAAAAGGTATGTTTTTATTTCTAAATCTGGGCTTAATACCCCACAGCTTGTTGTGGCAGATTTTGAAAGACTGAAATTGCTGGTCGCTGAAAGCAAAAAATTTCGCGGTGAATACTCCGTAGCTTGCTGAGGAGATAGCGAAATTTTAGGCAATTTCTTTATCTTTTAGATATTGTTCAAATTCTCCTTCACTTTTAAATTGATATCCTTTTTTAATAATTACAGAAAGAGCAGCCCGTTTAGTTCTTAAAGACTGGCAGGAAGGGAAGATTAAGATATGACTGAAAATCTGAAGGGTTTGTTTCATCTTCAACAAATCTGACTTTTTCTATATTATTAGATTTGTTAGAATAGAAGATATTATTTACATCACTGCTAACAGCTCTAAATCCTAAATCAGGTGAATATCCTTTTGCTCCCATCCTTTTTGGAATTCTTCCATATAATGAACTGAGATTAAAATTTTCACTTTTAATTGAGGCTATGTGGAAGATTTCAAAAGAAGTTGAATAGATGTTGTTTTCTCATTTCTTGATAAGGAAAATTAATAATAAAAAATGGAATGATTATGTTTCTTTACATTTACTTTATCATATAGCTTCTTTCTAAAATAAGAATTATTCTAAAACAACTTCTTGCTCCTCGCCTTTAATAAGATTCCAGTCTAACTTGATCAGTTGTTTAACAGCAGGGTTTGATGTATTTAATTTAAATAAATCAGATTTACCCACTCTTCTGGTTTTGATAACAATTTTATTTCTTTCTAAATTGTTCCAAAACGATTGAAGGGTTGAATAACTAACTCCTGCGTTTTTTGCAATTTCTGTTAAAGGATAATCATATGCTTGAAAAGTAATAAGAAAATCTAATACTTTCATAACAGGATTATTTCCAAAGACTTCGATGAAGGTTGACTTCTGGTACATCTTAATAAAAGGGAAAAGGACTATAAAAATTATTTGATGGTAAATATTGAAGGTTTAATCTCAATAAATTTATATATGATATGTTGTTCTTAATAATAGCATGATTCTTGGTGATCCTACAGGGTCGCTGGAGGAGTATTTAAAATAAATAACTTTATAGATTAGCAAAGATTATTACTAATATTCAAATCCCAGTATGGTCTTTCGGGATAATGCCGGGCTTCCTATTCTTTTCATAATGTTGTATAATCCTTATCTTGAAACACTAATGAAATGTTTTAGAGACTATAAAGGGAAAAAGAAAAACTAACTTTTACTCTAGTTTCTTCACCATATAGCTTCCTTCTAAAACATAACCTAATTTACGATAGTATTCTCTTACTCCAACTCCAGAAATAACAGCTAGCTTTTTGTAATTGTGTTGTTTTGCTATGGTTTCAGCTTGTTCTATAAGCTGTTTTCCTAAACCTGAATGTTGAGCTGTGCCCTCTTTGTTTTCTTTAATGTTTTTTTCTCCTAGATTTAATGCTTGTCCATAAACATGAATTTCTCTGATAATAGCTGTATCTTTTAATTCTGGAATAAATGTTTTATTTCTTGAAGGGAATCTTAATCTTAATAATCCAAATAAGATATTATCATTATTAATAAATTGCAAGAAGAACTCTTTTCCTTTGCTAGCATTATACTCTGTAATTTTTAATTTTATGTTTCTATTAATATTTTTTTGATTAAATCCAATTTCTCTCATTCTTATTTCTTGAATATTAATATTTTCCTCTTTAAGCTTTTTTTCAACTTTGCTTCTTAAACCAATATCATCACTTCCTGCTATAATTTTTTCAGGAGGAATTTCTCTCATTATCCTCATAATACGACAATATTCTGGAATTAATTTAATCATTTGTTCAAGAACTTTTCTTGTTTGTTCTGCATTATAAGGTTTGTATTTAATTTTTTCCCAGTTTTTAGCAAGTGCAGAACCCTCAATAACCTGACAAGGATAAATTTTTATTTGATCTGGCTTGAAATCGTTATTAGTAAATATTTCCTTGAAAAGGTTTAGGTCTTTTTTTGAATTAGAATATGGTAAGCCAGGCATAATGTGATAGCCTATTTTAAATCCAGAATCTTTTAATCTACTTGTTGCATCAATTACATCTTTAACACTATGTCCTCTGTTTATTTTTTTATAAATAGCATCATCAATTATCTGTACTCCTAATTCAACTCTTGTGCAACCATAATTTAACATTATTTTAATATATTCTTTGGAACAATTATCTGGACGATTTTCAATACATAGAGCAACAACCCTATGCTGAGCTGATTCATTAGTTTTTTTAGCTTCTTCTAAATTCTTTGATTTTTTGTTATTAAGAACATCATAAACTGTTTTGATTACATATACTTGATAATCAACTGGATATTGTAAAAATGTTCCTCCTAAAATAATAACTTCTATTTTTTCTGTTGGATGATTCATCTCTTTCAGGACTTTCATACGTGCAATAACCTGCTTTTCTATATCATAATTTAAAGCTAGGGCTCTCATAATTGCAGGAGATTTATTAGTATAAGATTGAGGAACATCATCTCCTCCAGGACAATATAAACATGTTCCATGTTCACATTTTTTAGATTTTAGAACAACTGTCAATACTGTTACTCCTGCTTTACTTCTGACTGGTTTTTTCACTCCAACAATTTGTTTTTCATATGTCATGATAATTTGAAAAAACAAACACTTTTAAATTATTGTAATTAAAGAAAAACATGATTGAACCATCAGAATATACTATTCTCCTTGCAGAAGATGACGATGAAGTAAGAAAGATTTTTATCCAACAGTTAGAAGAAAAAGGATTTTCCACTCTTGTAGCAACAGAAGGAAGAGAACTTTATGAAAAAGCAATGTCATTTCCTCGTGAGAAACTATCACACTTAGTTATATGTTCTGATACAGATATCCCTAACGGATATGGTGATATAGTCTGTAACCAACTTCTTCATGAATATGAATTGTTCAATAAAGTTATAATCATTGGTATGTCAGGAGAACCTATAAACGAATCCTATTGGGATGGAATTGGGGTATGGAATTCATTTATCTATAAATCATATCAATTAAAAGAAAAAGATAACTTTGCTGAGAAAGTTATCAATAGAATAAATTCAATTGTGAGTCAGCCTCAGTTTTATTTGTTATCAGATGGCACTTATAGAAGAAATATATAGAGAAATGATTTAATTTTTATGACATTATTTTTTCATTTCTAAATCTGGGTTTAATACCCCACAGCTTGCTGTGGCAGATTTTGAAAGACTGAAATTGCTGGTCGCTGAAAGCTAAAAATTTCGCGGTGAATACTCCGTAGCTTGCTGCGGAGATAGCGAAATTTTAGGCAATTTCTTTATTTCTCTATCTGTCTAACTGACATTAAAAATAATATAATCAAAAGTCAGTTATCCATAATAGATAGTTAAGAAAATAAATCCTTTTAAAACTATTCTATCTCATTTATTTATGAAAATAGGTATAATTGGAGGTAGTGGGTTGAATAATCCAGAACTTTTAGTAGAGTATAAAGAAATTGAAGTAGATACTCCTTTTGGAAAACCCTCATCTCCTTTAATAATTGGAAAGATAAAAGATGTTGAAGTTGTTATAATTTCAAGACATGGAAAAAAACATCAGCATACTCCGACTCATGTTAATAATAAAGCTAATATTTATGCTTTAAAATATGAAGGATGCAAAAAAATAATTTCAACAACAGCATGTGGTTCTCTTAGAGAAGAAATAAAAAGAGGTGATTTTGTTATTCTTGATCAATTTATTGATTTTACAAGGCATAGAGATGTTACATTTTTTGATACTTTTGATTTTAAGCCAATACATACTTCAATGTCTAAACCATTTTCTGATGATTTAAGAAATAGATTAATAGATTCCTGCATAGACTTAGGATTTCCACATCATGAAAAAGGAACTGTAATAACAATTGAAGGAAACAGGTTTTCAACAATTGCAGAATCTAATATGTTTAGAAGCTGGGGGGCAGATGTAATTAATATGTCAATAGCACCAGAAGCAATTCTTGCTAATGAAGCTGAAATTGAATATGCAACAATTGCAATGTCAACTGATTATGACTGCTGGAAACAAGATGAAGCTCCTGTTATATGGGATGAAATTTTAGAAGTTTTTGATAAGAATGTTGAGAAAGTAAAGCAGGTTTTAATTAATACAATAAGGTCTTTTTCTTTAATAAAAGAACCAGAAATTATTTCTCCTGAAAAATTAATAAAACAAAAAATAAGAACAATTCCAAATTTTCCAAAACCAGGAATTATGTTCAGAGATATTACTACCTTATTAAAAGATTCAGAAGGAATGAAGAAAGTTATTGAAATATTGTATAATCGCTATAAAGATATGAATATAGGTATTGTAGCAGGAATAGAATCAAGAGGATTTATTATTGGAGGAATACTTGCAGATAAATTAAATGTTGGCTTTGTTCCTATAAGAAAAAAAGGAAAGCTTCCTGGAGAAATAGAAAGACAGGAGTATTTTTTAGAATATGGCATGGATACAATTGAAATTCATAAAGATGCAATTCAACAAGGACAGAAAGTCCTTATCATAGACGATCTTTTAGCAACAGGAGGAACTGGTTTTGCATCATGCCAATTAATTGAAAAGGTTGGAGGAAAAGTTGTTGAATGTGCATTTATTGTCGAGCTTCCAGATTTAAGAGGCAGAGAGAGACTGTTAGATTATTCTGTTTTTAGCATAGTTAAGTTTGAAGGGGATTGAAGAGGAAAATGGTTTGATTGGGATGAATTGCCTTCAAATTTATCTACTTCTTTAAGAAACTTAGTTGAGACAGGATATAATCCATTTAAAAAATAAGATATTATTAGAGGATATTTTAATTAATCTAGATAATTATGTTTGAATATTAATTAGTTATTACAAAGGATAATGTTAAACTGTAAATAAACTGATTGGAGTGAACCTCCATTGTATTTTTTAAGCAAATGTTACCTTATCTATCTATCCTCTTTCTGGGGTTCACTCCAGATGATTAACTTAAGTTAGATTTAGAAAAGTATTTATTAGTGATTTATTATTAATTATATGTGTAGTTATAATCTTACTTTTTTTGAGTATATTTTTTTTGAAGTTCTTTGAATGCTTTTTTATTTTGATAGTATTTTTTATAATATTCTTTTTGAGCTTTGATATTTCCAATTTTTCTTGCTTCAAGATATTTATCATAGATTTCTTTTTGTTTTTTTAAGTAGTTCTTTCTGTAAATCATATACCTATAATAATTTTCTCCTTGAACACCTTCTTTTATATAAGCTTCTTTTTTATAATCTATTTTTCTTTCTGCTTTTATTTTTTTATAATTTCTGTAAATTATTATTGTGAAAATAATAATTAAAAGACATATTATCCCTATAATTAAATAAAAGTATAGTTCTTTTAGCCATTTATTATCTTTATTTGTTGAAGGAGAAATAATTGAACCTGGACAATCTTTTTCTGTTTCAGATTTATTTATTTCAGTGCCACATTCATTGTCATCTATGCAAGTTCTAACTTGTTTATTATTTATACATTCTTCCCAATCCATACACACCCAATTTTCTATACATTGAATGCAATTTTCTCTTACTGGTGGTCTTGTTGCATTATTATTGCATTTACTTGTGTCTATACAAACTCTTGTTTTTATTCTATTATTACATGAACTCCATGAATTACATGTCCAGTTTACTTTGCATGAGATAGGTGGATCTCCTCCATTGTCTCCTGATGGAGGAGGTGGTTGAACATATCCTTCTACAACTGAATATTCTGAGAATTCATTAACTTTTACTTTATAAACATCATTTTTATATTCTTCAAACATATATTTATCTTCTGGATAAGGAGTGCCATCTTTGATTAGTTTTGGTGTTGTAAATTTGATATTGAAAAATCTTAGACGAGAAGATACATTCAAGAAAGGTGCTTTTGTTACATTAACAAAAATACGTTGGTGATTTAATTTTACTAGATTATCAAAGTTAACACCGGCTGCATTTATTGGTGTATCAAAAATAACTCTTGAATTTCCAAGAATTGCTAATGAAACTTTAGTATTAAGAATATTAGGAACTTCTTTTGGATTAGAAAAATTGGTTGTGAGTACTGGAATACCTGATTTGAATGATTCATAAGTTGGTAAACTGCATCCTTGGTAGTTAACCAATGCTCCTGGAGGTGTTAAAGGGCAATCATCACATGCAGTTCCTACTTTATCATTATCAGCATCTTCTTGATTAGGGTTATAATCAAAGAGACAGTTATCTGAGACCCCCCAAACATTGTCTTCATCTTCATCTTCATTTTTACATGTTGAAGAACATCCATCATCACTTTTTCTGTTTCCATCATCACACTGTTCTCCAGGATCAATCGACGAATTTCCACAAATAGCAATATCCTCAAAATCTAATATTCTATCTTCATCAATATCTCCAGCAGGAGTGGGATAAAGCCATGACAGATCTCCTTTTTCATTATCAAAGTTAAGCATTAAAATTCTTCTCCATGTATGGTCTTGAATAATTAAATTATCATTTTCATCGAAAAGAATTTCACCTGGAGCACCAATAGGAAGAGGAATATATGCATCTGGAAGCTGGCCCTGAATATAGCTTCCATCTGTATTCTTTTTTAAAGGGTCATTATAAAGCCATAATTGTTTGACTAATCTTTCTTTAGGATCATCAGATATTTTATCTGATCCACCATCATTTGCCAAAATCATTTGATTCTTACTGTTAAAAGCAACACTTATTGGCTGTTTAGGGTAATAGTAACCATTAATAGGTAAATTAACTATTGGAAGATTAATTGTTAATGAGTTTAAACTAAATACTTTTTTTGCATACAGATTAGGAAAGTAAACATCAGAAGTTGAAGCAGCTCTTTCATCCTCTGCTTTTTTTAAATCACTTGCTTCAATCATAACTATCCTCATATTTCCCTGTGCCTCATATGCATTTTCAACTACATACATATTTCCAAATTTATCAAATTCTGTTTGGACTGGCACACAAAAACTATTTGGTTTTGCACCAGTTCCAGTTAATAAATTAGGTACTCTTCCATTCATTTCCATATCTTGATTACACATTGTATGTTCTAAATCTACTTGTCCTAGAACCATATCTACATAGAGTATACCATCTTCAAAATCATCATAATTTTTTATCCCTAACAATCTATGATTGTTTCTGTCATTAACCCATAATCTTTTATTTCTTGAATCAAATCCTACGTTTGCCATACTTAAATAAGGAATAATTATTTGCTGTCCTTTAAAATGAATTTCAATTGTACTTTCTAGTGGTTCATCAAATTCTTCTAAAGGTAATTGAAAGACACTTAATTCATATGGCTGCCCTCCTACAGTCCATAATCTATTTTTGTCATCAAGTGCATGATAAGACCACCCTCCAAGATTATGTTCACCAGGAGAAAAAATATCTGAATCGCTTCTTCCTGCAATTTTTCCTTCAATATTTCCATTTTGATTTTCATCTTTAGTATAATCATTCCAAAATAAATATCTATTTTGATCTTTTGCAATAAGTTGGTTTCCATATACAAATACTCCAACAGCACCTCTAATATGTATTTTATCTACTGAGTTAATAGATGCTAAATTAGAGTACAATAATGAAGGCCCAGTATAATATAGTTCTCCATTGGGTATTGGAAGACATGTTTTACCAGTTGAACTTAATGAGGATTCATATGGAAGTGTAAACATAGAAATTTTATTCAAAGATTCATCAGCAAGATATATATTTCCATTTTTATCCATATCTAATGACCATGGATCATAAATTGCATCATAACGTTGGTTATTGCAATTTGAATAGAGTTCATCAGTTCTTCCACCGTGTTGTTTGTCTATAGATCCAATGACTTTAATGATATATGGATTAACAAGCTTATTGTTTGGATTAACAGCACTTCCATCTTTATTTTTATCTAAATCAATAAGAGTTGCTCTGCTTGCTCCATCAGATATCCATATATCTCCTCCAGAATATTCTCCTACTTTATAGGTATTAAAAGTAAAATCAAAAATATAATCAGGTTTCATCCACTCTCTGGCTCCAAGATTATCAATTAATTTATCAGCAACTAAAAAATATCTTGTAGCACTCATTCCATTTACAAAAGGAGGCCTAAATTCAAGAATCCTCATAAGTTCATAATTAAGAGCAGAATGTTGATCAATAACATAAAGGTATCCATTTTCTTTGTTTATTTTTGCATAAACTGGTCTACAAAATTTATCTAGTGGAGCATCTCCGGTTCTGACATTTTCTAAATTACAAACAAGTGCAGCCGTATTAAAATCTAGTTGTCCTAATACAAGGTTAGCTGTTTTTTCATTTTGATTAAATCTTAAAACTCTTGAATTGTAAGTATCTGTTACCCAAACAGAATCTCCATCATCTACAAAAACCCCCCCACTAGTTACTGGTCCTGTTGTACTAGTAGTACTTACTCTTAAATTTGTTGAAGAAGGAGTTAAATAATTTGCATTTCCTTTATTAGAATAAAGGTCTGTTTGCCCCCAAACAAAATCTGCAGCATTATCTCCTTCTCCATTATTCTTGTCTGTTCCAAACGGTTTATTATATTTTAGAACTCTGTTATTAAAAGAATCAACTACATATAAATTTCCTTTTGAGTCTGCATCAATGCTTTTTCTTCCCCATTCTTCTCCAGTATTTGCTCTAACTGGTTTATTACTTAAACATAAACTTGTGCTTGTAGGATTTTTATACATACCTAATGTATCGTCTCCATTACATGCAGAACTTTTAAAATCAGGCTGACCAAAAACCATATTGGCATTTTTAGTTGAACTTTTTTCACCTATTTCTTGAAAAGCTAAAACTCTACTGTTGCCATTTTCAGCAACATAAATAATAGGGGTTTCAGAAGATGAATCAACTGAAATTGCAGATGGATGCCATGCTTTATTTGCAGTAACTAGTCCATATGAAGTTTGAGTTATGTCAGTTTGACCAAAAATCGATATTTTTCCTGCATAAGGAGGATAACCAACTGGACTAAATGTTATTTTTTTATTAATTTCTAATTGTAACAGGATTATTAGAATTATTAAAGCAATTAATAAAAATACAATTAAAAATATATCACTCTTTTTAATTTTAAGATTAAGAACACCTTTCCTCTTACTCATTTTAAGTGTAAGAAAATATGCAATTTAAAGCTTTCCTAAACAAAATTATTCAATAAATTAAAATACACAAAAATAAAAAAATTATAATAAAAATAAAAAGTAAAAAAATTAAAAATGTTTATCTTTTCTTTTTCTTTTTAGCCGCTTTCTTCTTTTTTCCACCGCGAGCCATCTTTGCTTCACAAACATTTCCTTTACCGTCTACATAATACAAATAGCCCGGTTTTCTCTTAACAATATTTTTAGCTATAACGCTTCCCATTTTTATGACCTCCTTTTAATCATTATGTAAATTAAAAACAATATTAGTATTTAAATCTTTCTTACGTCGATAATTTTAAGGATATTTGAATATTTTTTATTGAATGGTATTTCAATTACCTTTGAAAATGGCTTTGTCGTTGATATTTTTAATTGAAATGGAGGAATAATCCTTTTGTCAATAACATTATTTTGTTCATCAAGCCAAATAATTAAAAAAGGAAAAAAACAAAACAGGGAATGGAAGATTATTTTTTTAGGTTTTTTGAACTCAAACAGTAAAATTTCTGCATTTTTTCTTCTTGAAAACATTAATCCTTTAAATTTACCTATTATAGAAAGTTTTTTTGCTTCAAGTTCAAGGGTTTTGAAATTGTTTAATCTTATTTTCATAATAATTTATTCTATTTTTAATATTTTATCGTTTTCATCAATTCCTGATATTATTCTGATTCTTCCTGGAGGAACACCAAGATATTTTGAGAACATAATAATCAGCTCTTTATTTATATCATTATGATTTATGAATGCAACTTTAACTAAATATCTATTATTTCCAAAATTTTCAATTTTTCTTTTTGAACTTCCAGACTTTACCCTTATTGTATATTCATTTCTCATGTTTCTTTATTGAATTTATAGAGAACTGCATAACTTATGTCTCATTTTTTTGCAGTTCTCTATCTGGAAAACTGCGACTATATTGTTTATAAACCACGCAGTTATCCATATTTCCAGCTTTTCCCTAATTTATATGAACTTATCTTTTTAGATATATATGTTTTATAGAATAAATCTATGTTTTTTTCACAAACAAAATCATGCTGACGAAATCCTCCTCCAAATGTTTTTGGAATATGCATTAGTTCGTGAATAATTGTTTTGACTTGGTCTTCTGAACTTAATTTATCAAATCTTTTAGATAGGAATTCAAGAGCATAAAACGGCTTGACATTCATAGCTTCTTGCATTAATTTTCCTATTGTATGGCATCTTGCTATTGTTCCTCTTGAAACACTTCCATAACTTCTATAACATTTTACTCTGTCTATTTTTACATGAGGAAATAAAGTTTTAGAAACCTCTTCTGCTATTTCTTGTAAGTCGGGGGCGTAGGTGTATTTCATTAAATACAAAGAAAATTAGAGTTTAAGAAATTTTGGATACTAAAATTTTCTGTGGGATTAGAACTAATTATTTAGATTTGATTTTGAATGGAGTTAGGATAAATAAAAAAGTGTCGTTTTTTATGAATCTACCAAATTTACCAAGATAAATCTTTTTTATTTTAAATTGGTTTTCTTTGAATATTTGTTCTAAATCAATGTAGGGATTATAGTGAGAAATTAGGTATGTTAGTTTACCAAGAACTTTTTGAATAAAATTTGGATTGTTTTTAGAATGATCAACAATTAAAATTTTGTCAGTTGTTACTCTTTTTAATTGGGTTATATCTTCTTTTAATTTAGGAGTTACTGAAAGATACCAAGTTAAGATAGCATAGTCAAATTGATTTATTTTTATTCTTTTAATCAAATTAGATATGCTTCCAAGAATTATGCTTAGTTTTATGTCCTTTCTTTTTAATGCTTTTATTTCTGCTTTTTTGAGCATTTCTTTTGATAAATCAATCCCAGTAATTTTACTTCCGGTAGGGTAGAATGGAATATTCAAACCTGTGCCTATACCTAATTCAATTATTTTTTTATTTTTTTTAAGATATTTTAATATTAAATTTCTATTAAAATGCCAATATTTATCCACTATTTTATCATATTTTTTATAACTTAAATCATATATCTTTTTTATTTTATTTAAATCATCCATCTAAGGTTATGTTTTTTTAAGAATTTAAAGCTTGTTATATTTCTATTATAAACTAATTACAAATGTGAAATATTAATTTTTTCAGTTGTTAAGTTAAATTGTTCTTTTAAACCCCCAAAAATTTAATTTTCCATTAATCTTTATTAGTTTTATTCTTTGAGGATTTTTTAATATAAACCCGTAATTACCCCAAGATGAAGAGGCTAAATGTAACTTTTTATCTTTATTATGCTCTTTATTATTTTTATATTTTTTAACATTAATAAGTTTTGCTTTTCCAATAATATAACCTAAAGGCAATTTATCTTTTTCAAATCCAAATTTATTTAATGCAGATTTATCTGGAATTTTCGAGGCATGTATATAAAAATTTCCTCTAAAATTTGTATTCCAATTTCTTAATTCAATTTTCTTTTTTCCTTGAATAACTAATTCAGCATAAGGTTGTTTTAGTGAAAGAGCTTTCATTTTAATTTAATTTATCTCTACTTTTTTAATTTTTGATGTAAAACCGCTTTTAATTATAACTTCTTTAACCTGAAGATATCTTTTTAATAATTTGCATAGTTCAGTGTTTGCTTTATTATCTTGAGGTTTGGCTTTAATCCAGATTTCATATTCTTTATCATTTATTTTGTTGATTTTTTCTCGAGAAGAATTTGCATGAACTTTAATTGTGAGTATCATTTTATTCCACAAAAATAACATTTGGCATTCCTTTAAATCCTTTATCTCCTGTGAGAAATTTACCTTTATTTTCTTTTGCAATAATATATCCTAAACAATCTACATATGATAGCTTTTTTTTAATTTCTTTAAATCTAAAATTTGCTGCTTCTTTAACTAATTCGGGGTTTATTTTTACACATGAATTAATTAAACGATTAAAAAAAGATTCTGCAAGTTCTTTATTATTTTCTTTTATTAGAATATAATAAAATTCATATAAATTCATTAAACCAGTTATAATCCTACCTTTTGTAAAATCTAAATAACTTTCTTTTCCAGTTGCAATTGCATATAATGCATAAGTATCATAAAATAATACTTCATTCCCAGCCTTTTCTTCCTTCATTTTTTAATTGTTGAGGTGTTTTTTTAGTTTTTAATTTTCCAAACAAATCAGAAAAATCATCTTCTCTTACAATCTTTATTTTTACTTTTGTTTGTGGTTTTATTTTTTCAGCCTCAACTATGTTTTTAGGAATAATAATTGCTATTGAGTCTCCCCATTTTCTTGCTATTGTTTCTATTTCTGTCATGATATGATATATCTCATGATATTTATAAATATTTCGGTTATTGAGGTTAGATCATTCTAGTTTTTTTAATTCTTCGGGTATTTTCTTTAGATGATAATTAAATTCTATAATGGATAAAATAACTAAAACAAAAAATGCAGAGGAAATTATTGAAATTAAGATTATATCGGATAAATTATTTATTTTTAACTGGTTAGTAAAAAAAGGAATAAATAACGCAATAAGATAAGTAAATGCAAAAATTAACACTGTTGTTTTATATTGGACATATTTATGAAAGTTTAAATCTAATATATTTTTCCTTACATCCATATTATTCTCCGAATGCAATTGATAATAAAATCGCACCTAAAATAACTAGGAAAATACTTATGCCAAACCCAAAATAACTGTTATTTATCCAAGAAGGAATTGAAACAGCAACACCAAAAATTAGTGATATTGTTCCCAGTACAGAAAAAATGTTTTTAGCTCTCTTTTCCATTTTTAAATAAATTATAGTAATTATTTAAATTTTTCTAAATGTTTATCTTTCCCAAGGCTCTTTATATTCACGATTTAAAGCTTTATAGATTTCTCTTTCAGTTCTTCCGACAAGATATTTTCCAGTTTTTCTGTTGAATAATCCATGTTGAGTTAATTTAAATCCTTTTGTTCTTGCAATAATTCTTAATCCTATATTGCTTCCGCTTTTTCCTGAATATGCTAATAACATTGAACCCCATTCATTTAAATTATCTGCATAGTATAATTCAACTTTAATTCCTTTTATTTTCCAAGTTGATTTTTCATTTCCACCTTGAATAAATTTTCCTTTTTTCTTTAAGAATTCAGTTAATTTATCAATATTTTTTGGAATTAAAACAATGTCAATATCTCCCGGATTTTGCTTTCCTCTTCTAATACTTCCAGCTATTTCAATTTTAGTTGATAACGGAGAAAGCCATTTAATAACTTCTTTAGATAATTGAATAACTTTTTCTCCTCTGGTTTTCATGAAAAATAGAAACAAATAGAATTTAAAGATTTATCTTTCAAAGACAAAAACAGTGCAAATAAATCCATTATCATCTAAATTATCTTTTTTTACCAATTTGAGTTCATATTTTTTAAATAAATCTATGTAAAACTGCTCTTCTCTATTGTAATCTATTACTTTACCTATTTTTGGAATATCTGAATAATGTAATACTTCTTTGTATTTTTTCCCATTAAAATCAATAAATCCTCTTTCTAAAAATAAGTCTTTTTTATCATTTAACTTTTTTTCAAGATATTTTTCATCTGCTACAACTAAAATAAACTTACCCTCTTTATTTAACATTGAATGAATTTTCTTTGCAATTTCTTCTAATTCATCAGAGATAAAATGTGGAAATACATAAATTGAGGTGATAAAATCAAAATGATTATCTATTTTTGTGTCTAGAAATGTTTTATTATATATTTTTAGTTTAATATCTCTTTTAACTTTTAGTGGTTTTTTTATAGCAAGATATTTGTAATTCTTTTCAGATGGTTCACATCCTTCTAAAGTTATATTTTTATAATTTTTTAATATATGGGAAGATAGCATTCTAAAAAAGAATCCAATACCAAATCCAATATCAAAAATACTGATGTCTTGACCCTTTTTCTTTAAGATGATTTCTTTAATTATAAAATTATTAACAAATGAATTTATCTTTGTTTTTTCCTGATTTTCCCAATTTATTTTATCATACTGTTGGTAAAAGAATTCTTTGTTTTTCATATATTAGTTATTTATTCTTAATATTAAAATCTTTTCTATTTCGTCACAATTTCTAGAGCATCTCTGTTCTTTAGTTTGTAGTCTTTGCCTAGGGCTTTTTTGCTTCTGGCATCAATTGCCTTTATGAAGTTTTTCCCAAAATCAGTATGAAGATAAAATGCAAAATCCAATGCTGTTGAATTTGGAGGAAGTAAAAAGCAATCTGGAAGTATATTTCCATCAAAATCAGCTAATTTATGAGCACCTGCAGGAAATATAGCTATATATTTTAATAATTCAAATACAGCATGATTAAGAATTTCCTGAACACCTGTTCCATTATAAACTTCAAGAACATTTTTCTTTATTTTATCTAAAGCTTCTTTTTGTTTAGGATTTACTTTATTTTCATTAATTTTAAAGCTTTTTTCTCCGGGAATATATTCAATTAAACCATGTTTTGCAGCTTCTCTTAATGCTAGTTCACTATCTGCAGAACAGGCATAAATTAAATAATCTGGAAAAGCATCTTTTATTTTTTCAATATTCTTTTTTGCATTTGGATGATCACATTTATTAGCAGCAATAATCATTGGCTTGCTTCCTTGCCTTAACTTTCTTGCAAATTCTTTTATCATTTCATTTGTCCATTGACTTGGTTTGATTTTTTGAGTGAAATCCAATTCCCTTAAAACTTGTTTAGCATCTTCTTCATTGACTTTTAAACCAGAAAATTGTTTTGCAACTGCTTTTGCAAAATTGCTTCCTTGCCCTCCTCCTTTTTCAATTTCTGTCTGGCGTGCAAATGCTTTCCATACTTTTATTAAGATGTTAAAATACCAAATATCTAATTCTTCTTCTAAAAATTCAATATCTTTGCATGGGTCATGAATTTTACTTTCTGCGAGAATTTTTCCTGTTTCATCTGTTGTTCCTGAAGCGTCAACTATATGAATAAAAGCATCTGCCTGCCTTAAATCATCTAAAAATTGATTTCCTAATCCTTTTCCTTCACTTGCTCCTGGAACTAATCCAGCAACATCCATTAAATCTACAGGAACAAATCTTTTATGATTAATACAGAAGCCGTGTTTTGGATTGCATTGAGTATTAAATTCTTTATCTATGCAGTCTACTTTTACATAACCTACACCATGATTTGGTTTTATTGTAGTAAATGGATAAGAAGCAATTTCAACTTCTGCTAAAGTTGCAGCTTTAAAAAATGTTGATTTTCCTACTGATGGTTTTCCTACAAGTCCTATTAACATGATTTAATTAAATATTAAATCTTTAAAAGGTTAATCATGACTTAGATAGATGTTATTATTCACTCTTTTGTTATATATGTGGGATGTTATTAACTATTATAAATTATAGTTTATTAACAATTATTAGTCGGCGATAACTGGAGCTGTTATTGGTTATAATTAACTCAATAAAATTATATTTTATATATATTAATCTCTTGCTCTATATTTACTACCTTCAACTTCTTCTACTTTACCTTCAAAACGAAGATTCTTTAGAGCTGATTGAATGTTTGTTCTTCTTTCTTCAGGAGAATATTCATCCCATTCTCTTTTAAATGATGGATTAATAAAAGATGCAGAACGACTAAGATACTCTTCAATTTCTGGAATAGATCTATCCATACCTTCATTAGCAATAGCTCTATAAACCCCTTCAATAAATGTATTTGAGAGTGTTACCATGTAAATAATGTATATTGATTATTTATAAATATGATTAAGTTTAAATATAATAATTACAGTTACAAGAATAGAGATTGCGAGCCTATAGCTCATGAGAAGAACCTACGGTTCTTCCTCACACCATCTCCCTTTTCGTGTTAGGCTGATGAATCGCTATAGGCAAAAATCATTGCGAGCCTATAGCTCAGCCAGGTTAGAGCACCGGTCTTATATGACTATGTTTTGTTAGAAACAAAAACTCTCTGGATAAGTTTGATAAAGTCTAAGAGAGCCGGGGGTCCACAGTTCAAATCTGTGTAGGCTCATTATATTTGCTAACACAGATTTTTCAAATCCACAGAAATAAATTTCTGTGCCACAAAATCTAAGACTGTGCCTACGCACAGAATAGGTTAAAGATTTTGTAGGTGTGTAGGCTCATTATATTTGCTAACACAGATTTTTCAAATCCACAGAAATAAATTTCTGTGCCACAAAATCTAAGACTGTGCCTACGCACAGAATAGGTTAAAGATTTTGTAGGTGTGTAGGCTCATTATATTTGCTAACACAGATTTGAAGTTAATAAAAAAGATGTTCTTTTTTCAAAAGTTTTAAACAATATATTTAAAAACCTTTATCACAATATATACATATGGCTAAAAAGAAGGTGAAGAGAAAAATTAATTCTAGAAAGACTCGTAGAGGAGTTTCTCCACTTAGAAGCAGAAATGTTACAGCTAGAAGATTAAGTGGTAAGAATTTACCAACAGGTTTTAAGATAATTGCAGTTATATTTTATATTGCAGCTGTTTTGCATATTATTGCAGCTATATTCATGTTTATTGGGGGATTAGTAGGACAGAGAGTTATTGAATCATTTGGTATTGATAATTTATTAAGGATGTTTCCAAACTTAACTCCAGAAGATGTGCAGAATGCAATAAGTTTAACACCATATTTAATTGCATCAGCTATCTTAATGTTTGGATTAGCAATATTGGAAATTTATATTGGAAGAGATATTTTTAATGCAAAGAACTGGGCAAGATATACTGCTCTTGTATTTGTTGCTTTAGGATTAATTGGTGTATTAAGTACATTGTCTGCTGGATTTGTACTTGGCAGTTTGATAATGTTTATCCTATATATGATTGTTGGATGGTATTTGTGGCTTAGTAGAGATGCATTAAGAACATTTGGAAATTGAGATTATTTTATATGGCAAAGAAAAAAATAAAATCAAAAACTAAAAGAAATATTCCTGTTGTGATTAATTCTATAGTTGCAATTATTTGTTTAATTTTATCTTTTTTTTATAATTGGTTGTTTGTTATTCCTGCTGTTGTATTAATGCTTATTAACTGGAGACTTTTAGGAATTAAGAGATAGTTAGTAATAGTTCTTTTGTAAGGATATTTGTTCATTTATAAGTAGTAACATAATAGTAAGATTTAAATAGATTAAGTACTTATAGATTATGTGATTATAAATGGTAAGCAGAAGAAATTTTTTGAAAGGAACAATGGCAATAACAGGATTAGCAGCGCTAGGGTTATATGAATCAGGAAGTGATTTACCTAGTGGTAAGTTAATTTTATGCCCTATCTCTAAAAAGCTTTTGCTATGTGTTGCAGGAGTTAATGGAAAATCTAAAGATTATTTGCCTTATTTTGCAGATAAACTTGGTGAGGATTTTAATGTTTATCTTACTGAATTAAGAAATAGAGGAATAGCAGGTGTTGATAATTGTGCTAGGGATTTAGTTCAAATAGAGCAAAACTTAAGGGAGACTCTTGGATTAGATAATGTTGTTTATGTTGCTCATTCTATGGGCATGAATGTAGCTGCTAGAACAAGGAAATTTAGTGATTCTAAAGTTAATGGTTATTATGGATGTGCTGCTTATCCTAGTATTGGAGATACTCAAACCGAAAGCGAAGATATAGAAAAAAGAGGATTAAGACAAGCAGGATTAGATTTAGTGTCAAGACTTAATTTTGGACCTGTTGGAGCACCATTAAAAGAACATGTATTTGAAGAACCAGTAAGATTTGCAGTACCTGGAAATGATGAAGTATTAAACACAAATAATCCTCAGGTTTTGGAAAGATTTGAAACTTATTTTAAAAGAAATCCAAATGCAAGTACAAGGGTGTTTGATGGAGTTAATCATTGTTTTAATTATAAGAGAAAAGATTATAGTCCATTTAACAAAGATAATCCTGATTTATTAGTTGATGATATAAAGAATTTTGCTGATGGGGTTTAGTGTTAAGATGATATGAGAATTCTTAGAAAAATAGATTAGAGCACCCAAAAAAATAAAAACATTACTACGACGCATCATAATGTGGCTTTGACCACGAATAGGAGAGTGTCGTATGTTTTTATAAAATAATAAAGTATAAAAAGAATATAAACTTTGCTAAATGAAGAATTCTCATAGGAGATTTACAGTTTACTTAATAGTTCAATAATCTTTTAAATTATATTGAATTATATTAATACTTAAAAACAAATAATTCTACATTCAAACATGACAGAAGAAACAAAAAGCCCATTTAAATTAGAAAATTTAGTTGTTCTGGAGTTTTCTCCTATTCATGTAGTTGAAGATAGTTCTTATTCTCCAGATAAACTTAAAATAGATCTTAAAAAAGGAACATGGAAATATGAAGATTCTGTTTATTATACAGAGCCGAAAGATATTGGAGAACAAAGACATTCACAAATAGGAATAATTAGTGTGTATGATAGAACAAATACTAAACATCTTAATTTAATGGTAGGTGCAAGTAAAGAAGCAATAAGAGAAAGGTACTGTGTTGTATGATTAATGCAACATAGAAGATTAACAAAGATTTATTTTTAATAGTATATCAAAAGAGAATAATCCTTAAAAACAAATCATTCTATTTTCAAACATGGCTGAAGATAAATTTAAATTAGAAAACCTAGTTGTTTTACAGTTTTCTTCAGATATTCTTTTTACTGAAGTAGTTGATGCTAAAACAAAATCACCTAAAGAACTTAAAATAAATCTCCGGCAAGGAACATGGACTTATCATATGAATTCTTTTTCTCATAAAGGAGAAGATACAATGCAAATTGGTGAATCAGGATTTATTATACATTCAGAAGGCAGAGTAATTGGTGTTTATGATAGAACAAATAATGATCATCTTAATTCAATGGTTCATGCAGGTAAAGAAGCAACAACTTATAAACCTACCATTACAGAAGAAGATGAAGATAAAGAGGAATATAATTAACAAAGATTTATAATTTTAGTTTTCTATATAATTTCATGAAAACAAATTTAGAGGAAGCTTACAAAAGAAACCTTAGGTGTCTTTTGGACACAAATTTTTTGCTAACTTGTGCAAAGCAAAAAATAGATTTATTTGAATTTTTAAATAATGAAGGATTTCAAATTCTAATTCCAAAACAGGTATTATCAGAATTAGAAGGAATTTTAATATCCAAGAAAAAAGCAAAATTCAAAGATGATGCAGCATTATCTATTAAAATTATTGAAAAAAATAATTTCATTCTTATAGATATTGAAGGAAAAACAGTTGATAAAGGAATTATCAATTATGCAAATAAAAATAAAGATGTTATAATTGCAACTCTTGATAAAGAAATTCAAAAGAAAACCAAAAACAAAAAACTGATAATCAAGGGAAAAAAGATGCTGGAGATTGTATGAGTTATATAGTCTCTTTAAATGCTCTTTTCAAATTCTTTGCAGCCTCTCTCATAGATTTAATATGAGGTTCTGAATCTTTAATCATTTTCACTAATTCTTCTAAATCTCTTGATTGAGGTAAGAAACTTAACAAAGGTAGCTCTACTAAAGGTATAAGGTTCCCCAAATCTCTATATGGCCCCTCATTTATTAAATACACTCTTTCATCACTAAAGTGGATGAGGTGTTGTTCTAAAAGCTCTCTTTGATATTTTTGCTCATACGAATCTTCTGGGATAAATTCTGGAGATATAATTCCAGGTTTCCAAATTCTTGGAACAGAAGAATCTGCATTTACATTTAATGAGAGATATTTAAAACTATTTGGTTTAATTTCTCCATCTTCAGAAACATATAAACCCAAACCAGGCTTTTTTAATATGGCATATGGAAAAAAATCAAATTTAATAAAAGAAGGTTTAAGGCTGACAAAATCAACATATTTTATAAAAACATTTTCTGCTTTAGGAAGAACCAATCCAAGAACATCTCCTGCTTTTACTTCTTTAACTTCATGAACTCTTACACCATTTCATGAGAAAAACTCATCTCTATGATTTAAAGTTTCATTATCCATAATGATTCTACATAAATTAATGTTTTTATACTTTTATATTGTGAAATACTACATTGTGAAATACTACATTGTGAAATACTACATTGTGAAATACTACATTGTGAAATACTACATTGTGAAATACTACATTGTGAAATACTACATTGTGAAATACTATAATATTGACTTTCATAACTATCTTTTTAACATAGCTTTTTTCTCAAAAAGGTTTAAAAAGCATTTTTTACTATGTTTTTTAGGTAAATTATTATTAATCAGAATATTAAAATTTAAAATGTTCTATTTAACAGAAGTTGAAGATCATGTAAGGGTTGAGCCAAAGCTATTTGGTTTGCCTACTTCAAGAGCGGTTTTTAAACAGCTGATAGAAACTTACAATGAATATTATGATAAAGAAGTGGGAAAAGTTGTGACAGTTATAGAGGTTCTTAAAGTAGGTGATGGTGTCATAATCCCAGGAGATGGAGCAGTATATTATGAATCAAGATTTAAATTACTGACATGGAAGCCTGAATTGCATGAATTAGTTTATGGTGTTGTTGATGAAATAACTAATTTTGGAGCCTTTATGAATTTAGGAATGGTAAAAGGGCTTATTCACATTGGCCAGACAATGGATGATTTTGTTTCATTAAATAAAACAAGTTCTTTGACAGGAAAAAAATCCAAAAGAACTTTAAAAAAGGGCGATTTATGTATTGCGCGTATAGTTGCAATAAGCCATAAAGGCGGAGAATTAAAAGTAGGTTTAACTATGAGACAGCCAGGTTTAGGAAAAATTGAATGGATTAAAGAAGATAATATCAAAAGAGAAAAAGCTGCTAAGTTTGCATTAAAGACAGAAGAAAAGACAGCTAAAGAATCTTCAAAAAAAGGAGGAAAAAAGAAAAAAAATGAATGAAACTATTTATGTAAACACATCAAGAGAAAGCCAATTAGTAAAAAAAGCAGTTAAAGTCAATGAAAGTATCTGGCCTGAAGGGTTATCGCATTTAGAAATTTCTCCAGGAGAATTAATTGGAGCAAGATTATTTTACATTCCGGATAATAAGTTAGTAGGGCAAGTTGAAGGAATTCAGGATAATTATTATAATTTAAGAGGAAAAGATACTAAGGTTGGTTTTAATCGTTTATTTTTATTTCAGGCAAAAACTGAAGGAGAAGCATAAAATGACAAAATTAAAAATTTTCCTCCTTTCAAATTTAAATATTGAAGTTTGTAAAGGAGTTTGAACATGGCAAAATTAAAAGCATGCAAAATTTGCAATAAAATTTATGAAGGAGAAAAATGCCCTGAATGTGATAGCAGGGAATCTACTGATAATTTTAAGGGAAGAATCATAATTTTAGATCCAGAGAAATCAGAAATCGCTCCAAAGCTGAAATTGAAGAAAAAAGGCGAATATGCAATTAAAACTAAATAACCACACTTTTGAATTTTAAAATGCAAATTATTGAAGAAAAACAAAATACTTTATTTAAAAGAAAAGAACTTAAAATTTTAGTGGAAACTTCAGTAACTCCTTCAATAAATGAAGCTGAAAAAATAATTTCAGATAAGTTTTCTTCACCAATTGAAAACATAAAAGTAGACAAAGTTAAAGGCAAATTTGGAAGAAAAACTTTTTTAATTGATGCAAAGATTTACAACTCTTTAGAAGATAAAGAAAGAATAGAGCCTAAGAAAAAGGAGAAGAAAAAATAAATTTGAATAAAAATGGGAAAAAAGAAAAAATCAGATAAGAAAGGAAAGAAACCTCATAAAAATAAGCCAACAAGCAAAAAATATTCAAAATATAATTTGAATTCCAATAAAATCATCAAAGAAAGATTTTGCCCAAGATGCGGCCCAGGAGTTTTTCTTGCAAAATCCAAAGGAAGACTTTATTGCGGTAAGTGCCATTATACCGAGTTTACAACAGACAACAAAAGTTGATAGTGATAAGTCTGTTGTGAACGAGCTGAGTTTGATAACAAGAATAAATAATTCTTAATTAGCCAAAATCATATATTTTCCATTGATTATCTATTTCAACAAAAGTTACAGAATTTATAGAGTAACCTGATTCTTTTATTGGATAAGTTGTTTCATATAATACCATTTTTGTAGGCTTACCATTATTAATATTTGATTCTGTTACTGTACCTTCCTTTATCTTTTCTTTTATTGTAATTGGATTAGACCCATGTTCTAAAACAAATCCTTCAAATTCTCCATTCTCTAAATCTAAACTTCCACGTTCCCTATTTTGTTGACAGTAACTTTCATAAAGATATTTACAAGAACACTCAACATCATTAGTTTCAACACAAGATTTATATCCACTTAATATATTATTAAGCTCATCAAAATTTTCATTTCCAGAATCTTTAGGCATTAAAAATAAAAAATATCCTGCAATAATAACTACAATAACTACGAGAACTATACTAACCACTAAAACCTTTCCCATTTAAACATAAGAAAAATATTGTTTATATAATTATCTAACACTACAAAATTAAATTAATATCCATATTGATTAAACCCTGGGAGGGCATCAAGCCAAAAAAATTAGTATGACTTGAAGCCTCTCCTGGGGAAAAAGAGGTGATAATAAATGTAATATCTTAAAGTATATAAACCTTTCGTTTCTGTTACTCTTCAAAAATGACATAAGATGTAAATGCTAAAGTGGTAACCATTCATTATACTTTAACTAAAAAGAGATAACTTTATAACTATTATGGAGGATTAATTTACTCACTACAATGTTTATTATTTTTGAATTTACTCTCTACAGGCAATATTTTATAAACTCTTGTTAACTTTTCAAATAATGAAAGAAAATACATTATCTAATGAAAATACAAAGAAAAGTGTAGGCCAGGAGCAGATTCATGATTTACTATTTAGTAAAGAAATCGGATGGCAGGAAATTATTTATGATTTGATTAATACAGAACAATTAGATCCTTGGAATATAGACATAACTGTATTAAGTGATGGTTTTCTTAAAAAAATAGAAGTCTTAGAAGAAGCTGATTTTTTTATTTCTGGAAAAGTATTGTTTGCAGCAGCACTTCTTTTACGCATTAAATCAGAGATTTTACTTAATAAATACATAAAGTCTATTGATGAGATTCTTTTTGGAAATAAAGATGAAAAAAGGTATGTAATGGAAAGAATTGAATTGGATGAAGAAATTCCAGAGTTAATTCCAAGAAGCCCAATGCCACGTTTTAAAAAAGTTACACTTAAAGAGCTGATAGATTCATTAAATAAGGCAATAATTACAGAAAATAGAAGAATTAAAAGTGAAATCCTAAATAAAAATGCACTTAGAGAATCAGAAATTTCTCTCCCAAAGAGAAAATTTTCAATAAAAGATAAAATTCTTGATATTTATAATAAGTTATTTGGTCATTTAGGTACAGAAGAAAGAAAAAAGATTTCATTTACGGAGTTTGTTGGAAAAGAAAAAGAAGAAAAATTAGCTTCTTTTTCACCATTACTTCATTTAGAAAACCAGCAAAAAGTATGGTTAGAACAGGAAAATCATTTTGATGAAATACATATATGGCTGCAAAGTGTATATTTAAAGCATAATCCAGATCCTTTTTCTGATTTAAAACAAGAATTAGAAGAAGAATTAGAAGAAGATAAAAGAAAAGCAAAAAGAATCAAGAAATTAAATAAGGATTTTGAAAATCCTTTGGCAGATTTAGTGGAGAAATAAAATGAAACTTGGTGTATTATTTTCAGGAGGTAAAGATTCAACCTTAGCAGCGTTTTTGGCAAAAAAGCAAGGACATGAATTAGCCTGCCTTATATCTTTGATTTCAGATAATAAAGACAGCTTTATGTTCCATACTCCAAACATAGCAAAAGTAAAAGAGCAATCAGAAGTAATGGAAATCCCTTTAGTAACCCAAAAAACAGAAGGTAAAAAAGAATTTGAATTAAATGATTTAAAAGAAGCAATTCAAAAAGCTAAAGATAAATTCCAGATTGAAGGAGTTGTTACAGGAGCAATAGAATCAGTTTATCAATCTTCAAGAATCCAGAAAATCTGCAATGATTTAGGAATAGAATGCTTTAATCCATTATGGCAAAAAGAGCAGTTTGAACTTTTAAATGATTTAATTGATCATAAATTTAAAGTAATAATAACAGGCGTATTTGCAGAACCATTTAATTCTGACTGGCTTGGAAGACCTATAGATAAAGACTTTATAGAAGAAATGAGGGAAATACATGAAGTTTACAAGATAAATCCTGCAGGTGAAGGTGGTGAATTAGAAAGTTTTGTTTTAGACTGTCCTCTTTTTACAAAAGCTTTAGAAATAACTGATAAAAAGATAAGTGGAGAAAAGCATTCTTGGAGATTAGATATTGAAGTAAAAGAAGTGAAGAAAGATTAAGAATTTGGTCTACTTTGTGTAAACAAGCGAAGATGATTTTGGGTAAGAAAATTAATAACTTTTATTTTCGTCTTTTTAATTTCATTGCTTCTAAATCTAATGCAGAAGTCAGGTCTACTAATTTCCTTTCAGGACCAGTTTCTTTATAATCTCTATCTCCAGGCATTGGAATATAAGCTAATGCTAATTCCATTTTTCCATTATTGGGGTTTATTAATGCAGTATAACCTTTTGGGTTTCTTAGTTCATTCATTTTAACTCACCTAATTTTAATTATGCCACAATTCTAAAAATCGTAATAAATCCAAAGAATCTATAACACCATCTTTATTAAAATCACCCTCTTTTCCAGTTGGTGTTTTTGTTTTAGTTGGTGTCTTTAGTGGAGGTAATGTTGGTGTATACGTATTTGTAGGAGTTGGGGTTGCAGGAATTATATCATTTGAGTATCCTTTACTTGGAAAATAAAATACTTTGAAATCTAGCTGATTATTGTTTGTATCTATTCCATTTGGATATCTCCCAGTAGACATTCCTCTTTCAATAGAAACAGGTGCATAATCTGAAATTTCTGGTAAAATTCTATAGGCAACTTCATCAATTTCTTCAGTTGCGCTTTTTAATGTAATTGTATCACCAGAATTATTCAAATAAAAATTAAAATCCCTTCCTTGTTCTAACACTAAAAATCCATTTGAAGGAATCTCCAAACCTATTAATCTTTTTGTTGATGAGCTATCTCTTATTATAAAATGCTCTAAACTGGCATTATAAATTTCAGGATTATATAATTCAATCCACTCATTTGCATTTTCAATAGGATTAGCAACAAATTCATTTATGACAATTTTCGGCAAAGGAGTTTTTGTAGGCGTAGAAAATTTAGTAGGACTTAGCGTAAAAGTATTTGTTGGAGGAGTTTGAGCATAAACACTAAAACCAATACCAAATGTTAAAAACAAAGAAATTAAACCTTTTGATTTTCTCATTTTTATTATTTATACATAAAAAAACCTTTATTTAAATTTTATTGTTATGTAAGATGAATAATTTAAAATGAATATTTCTTTTATCATCACAAAGCATTTAATCTCAATTTTTCTTTATTATTTATGATGCTCATTATCAACATCTGCAAAGAACAATTGCATTATTTTGAGTTTGTAAAGCCAATAGGAAATATTTTATCAAGAAATAATATTGAGTTTATAACAAAACACTATAAAGAATTAACATTTGAAGATGTAAGGAAATCAAAAAGAATAATAATATGCGGAACTTCTTTAAAAGATAATGAGTTTTTAGAAAATGAAAAGTTGTTTGAGTGGCTCTTAATTTATGACAGGCCTTTATTGGGAATTTGTGGAGGAATAGAATTAATAGGAAAAGTATTTGGAGGAAAAATAAAAAACAAGCAGGAAATAGGATTAAATGAAATTGACTTTGAAAAGCCCTTTTTAGGGCTTAAAGAAAAAAACAAGGTTTACCAACTTCATAATTTTTATGTCGATATATCCAATGTAAAAGATATTGAGATATACTCAAGATCTTATTTTAATATTCCTCAGGCAATAAAGCATAAATCAAAGCCAATTTATGGTGTTTTATTTCATCCAGAAGTCAGGAATAAAGGATTGGTTGAAGAATTTTGTAAATTATAATAATCTTTTAATCATCTAAATCCCAATCACTAAATTCTTCCTCACTCACCCCACACTGGCAGCAATCACTGCATTTGCTACAATTTGAGCAAATATCTTCTGATTCAGCTCCGCATTTTGTACATTGTTCAAATCCCATTTACTCCTCTTGAAATTTCAATTTAAAAACTTTTCTCTTCCTGTTTTCATGTCTCTAACTTTAAACTTTTTCTTTTTAACTTCATCTTTTCCGACAAAAATTACTTTGTCAATATTTTTAGAATTAGCATATTCTAAAGCTTTTGAAACTTTATTAAACATGATTTCTGCATTTTCTCCTTTATTTCTTAAATTTTTCAGTATTTCAATAGCCTTTTTATCTTCATTTATTGAAATAATTAATGTTTTTTCTTTTTTAATATCAACTTTAGCTAAACTCATTAATCTATCTAAACCAAAACTAACTCCAAAGCTCTGAATATTATTAACATTATAAGCTCCTCCAGCACAAATTGTCTTTTTAACATCTTTTGATATTGTCTTAACTTCAAAAACAGTTCCATTATAATAACTTAAACCTCTTGCTAATGATGGAGAAAATTTTATTTCTACACCATAAAGTTTGCAGTATTTTTTTAATTCCTGAATTTCTTCATAAGACTTGAATATTTTAAAATCAGATTCTTTTCCTTGCAAAGCTTTTAGAACATTTTCAGCCTTCATTGTTTTAAGGCTTTTCTTTATTTGTTCTTCAGGTAATTTATCCAGTTTATCAATTTCCCTTAAAACATAAGGTTTTGTCTTATCTTCAATTTTATATTGGTCTAGAATCTCGTTTAATAATTTCCTACTATTAAAATAAATAATAAATTTAATTCCTAAATTATCTAAAATCTTTTTAATTAATAAAAGCAATTCTGCTTCGTCTTTTAAACTTGAACTTACAATGTCAGCATCACATTGTGTAAACTGCCTGAATCTGTTTGAAGAAACAGGTTCATCTCTGAAAACTTCTCCAATTTGATATCTTTTATAAGGAAGTTTCTTGTTTTTCATTAACCTCTTCAATTGAAATGTAAATTCATATCTTAATGCAAGTTGTCTATTGCCTTTGTCTTTTAATGTATAAACATCAGAAATTGCTTCATCTCCTTCATCACTTGACTTTTTAACAAATTCTTCATATTCTACAACAGGAGTTTCAGCTGGCTCAAATCCATATTTTTCAAAAGTATCCACTAAGATTTTCTTTATAGCTGTTCTTTTTTCAGCTTCTTCTCCTGTAAAGTCCTTGAATCCCTTAACTGTTTCTTCTGTCATTTTAATCTTCTCTCTATTAAAACATCTTTTTTAGACGGTTCAACCCCTAATTTATAATATAATTTAATTGCTTTGCCTTTAGTGTTTGCTATTCCTAATAATCTTTTAAACCCTCTTTTTTTGTATAATCTGATAATTTCCTTAATGACATAAGCTCCAATTCCTTTATTTTGAAATTCTTTTTTTATTACAAATTCTTCTCCAAATGCAACTTCTCCAGGGCACATAAATTTTGGATTAATACATATAAATCCCGCTATCTGATTATTTTCTTTATCATTTACTTTGATTGTAAATAAATCATAAACCTTACTATAAAATTTCATTTTTTCAATAGCTTTTTTTTCTGTCCAATTTTCATTGTAAGGAGATTTAGACATTTCTGTTCTATACATTTTAGCAATAACAGGAAGATCTGCTTTAACTGATTTAATCAAATTTATTTTCATTTTTTCTTATATCCAAATAATTTATTTTAATATATTATGGAATTAATTGTTTTTTAATGTTACCCTCATAAAAGGTTCATACTTCAATACCTCTTTGAATCAATTCATTGAGTTTTTCACGAGGAGTATAAATCCAGACTATGCCTTTTGTTGAAATCAAAATCTTTCCACTCATCTGAAGATAATCAATAATCTTCATCAAAGTATTATGCATAATCTTCTTAGGCAATTTTCGTTTAAGCTCAGCTATTTTTATTACTTCTTTACTTTTTCTTAAAACATCTTCAACCATCAAAACAGTATTTAATGTTGGTGAATGTTCTAATTTCTGTTGAATTTTTGTCTTTGCCATATTATATATATCTCATTTAGATATAAATATATATTAATTAAGAATATTTAAATGCTTTGTTTTTACTTAGTGTTTCACTTTCATGTAAAATTTATCAACTTTATTAATTATGCTTTTTGATATTTGTTCAATTCTTTTTCTATCATTTTGAGTTGTATCAGGAATTTTCCAATGAATAACCTTATTTTTTCCATTGTAAAAAATCCAAGGAGGAACATTATTTGCAACTACAATTACAATATCACTCCATGCAAGAAGCTGTTCAGTTAATGCCTTTGAATTTCTATTAATAATTTTAAACCCTAATTTATCTGAAATCTCAACAACATTTAATACAACTTTTTTCCCAGTAATAATTCCGGCACTTTGAACATCAATCTTGTTGTTTTTATCTTCTTTTTTTAATTTATTGAAGTAAGCTTCAGCTATCTTGCTTCTAAATCTATTGTGTTTGCATATGAATAATATGTTCATGTTTGCCTCTTTTTATCTTTTCAAGGGCGGAAGAGGAGAATCGAACTCCCGTCTTGCGAGCCACAGTCACACGTTCTACCATTAAACTACAACCGCCATCATTTATTTGAATATAATATGGTATAAAAAACTTTTCAGAAGCATTGTTCTCACTAATAATTTCCTTTTTAATATTTGTAGTGATGGGGATAACTCCAAGTGTTTATCATATTAATCTAGAAATAAATGACTTTTTAAAACTATCTTGTAAAACTAAAGATATATGCTATTTGTAATATTATAACCAGATACCCATGGCATTTACTTAATTTATAATAGTTAATCAGATTTACATTAAACTTTAATAAATATCTGCGAAGGTAGTGAGCAGCTAATTATTGCTCTATTTTTTACTAAAGCCCATTAATCCTCTTCAACAACTTTTCAGGATTTTTAGATTTAGTAACAGCAGAAGCAATAAATACTCCATCACATCCAAGATTCTTGGCTTCTACAACATCTTTATATGAAGAAATTCCAGCTCCGCATAATGAGATAATTCCGCTTCCTTTTAATAATCTGGCAAATTTCCTGACTTTTCTGGATTTGTGTTTTGTTATAGATTTCTCAGTTCCAATAAGATAAGGATCTTCAAATGCTATTGCATATGGTTTATTTTTTGCTCTTTTTATTTTCTTCATTTCTCCAATAGTTTCAACACAAACTAAAACTTTTAATTTATTTTTCTCGCATTTTTCCATAATTTCTTTTAATATGTGAAAAGGAAGTCTATGTTCAGAATGATTTAATATGGTTCCTTTTGCTCCAACAGATTTAACAGCTTCAGGTGTAACAAATCCTGTTGTACTTCCACTTTCCTTATTATTAACATGTTGGGCAAAAACCTTCAGTTTAGTTTCAGAATAAACAACATGAATGTCTGTTGCAGGCACACAAACTATTACATTAGGATTATTTTTCTCAATAATCTTTGCAAGTTTTAGAACATCTTTCCCCTGTTTATGGTTCTTAAAATTAATTACTATCATTTTTTAAACACCACTTTTTTAATTTCTCTAGTAAGTTCCAATGGCTTTTTACTCTGCCAGACATTTCTTCCTATAGCTAAACCAGAAGCTCCAGCTTTAATTATTTTTCTAACATCTTTTAAAAATTCTTTTCCTTCTTTTTTAATCCCTCCGGCAATTACGACTTTACATCTTCCTGCACTTTTTACTGCCCACTTTAAATCTTCTGCATTGCCATTATAGTTTATTTTAACAATATCAGCTCCTAATTCTAATCCTGTTCTTGCAGCATAAGCCATATTTTCTTTGGAATTAGGATTTTTAACTGATTTTCCTCTAGGATAACTCCAAAGAATTACTGGAAGTCCTTTTTCATGAGCTTTTTTTACAATTTCAGCAAAATGCTTAAACATATGGGGTTCATATTTAGAACCAAGATAAATTGTAAATCCAACAGCACTTGCTCCTAATTTTATAGCTTCTTCAACAGTGCAAATCGGTTCTGATAAAGGCTCTTCGTTTGATAATTTGGTTTTTCCATTTAATTTAATTATCAAAGGAACTTTGCTTCTTCTGATTTCTTTATTATATTTTTCAGCAATGCCTTTTTGAAAAACAACTCCCTGGAATCTTCCTTTCTTTGCAATATCTAAAATATAAAGGGGATCTGCATTTTTATCATTAAAATCCATAGAAGGCCCATGTTCAAGTCCTTGATCATAAGCTAAGTAAATTGCTTTTCCATTTTTCATAATCTTAGAAAATTTTATGTCTTTCATTTTATCACTTCTTTAATATATTTATAACATTGATTATTTTTTATGAGTTATATGTTCTTTAAAATCTTTTGCTAATAGATTAAATTTCATTTCTAACTTAAGCAATCTATCGCTAATTGACCACATTTTAAGTAATATTGTAAACATAATTGCAGCTAATGTAAGAAATTCTGTTGATGAATTCCCAAATACAGCCCACACTAATAATCCAATACTAACTGCAAGAAAAACCCAAAATAAGATATCTCTTATATCCATTATTTGAAAGCCCTCCCAGAAAGGATCATATAAACAATTAATAATAAAACAGATGTTGCAATCCACCATAAAATATCTTCAAATTTCATATTTGCCTCACTCAAATCCACCTTAGGCCTTTATGATCAAATTTAATGCTGAATGAACCAGGAAGAGAATTCATTAATTTTCTTTTGTTTGCACATAAAAATAAAATGCTCCCTCCTCCTCCAGCACCACAGACTTTTGCTCCAATAGCCCCATTTCTTAACCCTATTTTAACATATTTATCAATTATTTTTCCAACAAGTTGCTGATGCAATTTTCTTCTTTCATTTAATTCATCATTCATTAAATCTCCAAATTTACTTAAATCCTTATTTTCCAGAGCTTTTTTCATATCTTTAGCTATATCTCTTATCTGCATTAAGCCATTTGTTATTTTTCCTTTCATTAAATTATCAATCACATAACTGTTAAGTTTTGAAGCAATATGCGGCTTTTTAGTATAATATAAAACTAAATTATTCTCAAAATCTTTAAGAAAACTTCCTTTTAGTTTTACAGGAATTACCTTGACTTTATCCGCATTAAACTCTAAAAAATTAATTCCCCCTAATGCTCCTGCATATTGGTCTTGTTTTCCTCCAGTTTGACCTTGTGATTGTTCAATTTTATAAACTTGTTCAGCTAGTTTTATTTTATTTTTTTCATTAGAAATTAATGCCAGCCATACTAAGGTCATAACCCCACTTGTACCTAATCCGCTTGATGTTGGAACATCTGCATGATATTCCAAGGAAATTTTTTCATTTGATCCTGAAAGAGTTCCATAAACATATTTGTTAATTGCTGCATTTAAAACAGCTCCTCCTAATTCAGTAAATGGATAAATATCTGTAGTTCCTCCTGCAAAATCAATTCTGACTGGCGCAATAACTTTTTTTATCATTTTCCTCTTTTATTATTTATTTAAGAATAAGTAAGTTATAAATCTTTTTGAAGTAATCATTACCCTTTTTTATGGAAAAAAATATAAACTATATTTCTGTTTCTTTTTCATGGGTTTTGATTACTTTAGATATGGTGATGAAGGAGAAGAAAAAGAACCAGTTCATATTGTAGGACATATGGATTCTGATGAAGATTGTATGGGTGCAGTAGAAGATTTTTATTATGCTTATTGTGGAATAAGTGTTTCATCACATGTTTATAGCCAGAGGATTGGACCAATATTTTACTTAACTACACTGAGTCTTAAATAATACCTCCTAATTACTTACTACCACAAATAGACCTTTCTTTTAATTAATTCAACAATTCCATTGAGCTTTCAAGATTTATAACTTACTGTTTAAAACTCACAACCCCTAACCTTTTTTCAAGATTATATATTATAAAATAAATATAAAAATCTAATTTTATCAAGGATAAAATTGCTAATTATTGCTTAGAAATTGATTAAAATTAAATAAATTCAATTAGGTGGGAAGTATTATGGTTTAATTTACTTAACACTTGAAGAAGTTGTTAAAGATGACAGACATATTTGTAGTAAATGTTTTAGTGAAATTGAAGCTATTAGAAGTAGAGGGCCTAAAAGAATATAAAAATAAATATATTATAATGAATTATATATGATAATTAATTATAGCTTTTTATTACACTAAATTTTCAGTTTACAATAACAGTTTAGAGGTATTTTAATCATAACTGTTTATTTTATCAACAATCCTGCTCCTAATAAACCAGGCTCTTTTAATTTACTCCAGACTATGGGAGTGTTGTGTTTAAAGATTGAATATTTTTTTGTATGAGCTTTTATCATATCTAAAAAAGGCTCTCCAGTTTCTTTAACTCCTCCAGCTAAAACAACAATCTCAGGATCAAAAACATGAATTAAGGATGCTATTCCTCTTCCTAAATAATCAGCTGTTTCTTCTAATATTTTTTTTGCTTTTTCATTTGATTTCATCTTAAGTAAATCAATAGTTAATAATTCTTTTCCAAAAACTTCCAAAGTTCTTCTTTTTTGAGCTTTATATGCAGCCCAATATTCCATATCTTTTCCATCCTGGATAATTATATGTCCTAATTCTCCACCATTGCCTTCTCCAAAATAAAGCTCACTATTTATTATAACTCCTCCTCCAATTCCTGTTCCAAGAGTTAAAATAATAAAATTCTTCTTTTTAACCCCTAATTTAGATTCTGCAAGAGCAACACATTTTGCATCATTGGTTACAACAACTTTTTTCTTGAATTTTTTTTCTAAAGCTGATTGTAAATTAAAATTTTTAAATGGAAGATTTGGAGGATTGATTATAATTCCATTTTTTAAAGGTCCAGGCGATGCAATTCCAATCCCTTTGACATCTTTTGTTATCAATTTAGAAACTTCACTAATCATTAAATAAACTATTTCATTAGTTGTTTTTGGAGTTTTAACTTTATTATATTTAATAATTTTATTATCGCTGATTAAAGCTGTTCTTAAATTTGTTCCTCCAAGATCTATAGCTATTACCTCTTTTTTCATGATTAATTAAAGAATTTAAGAGTTTTAAATGTTCTTGATTGGTAATTTAATTTGATAATTGAAGTTAATATGATACATATGTTAGAACAATGTTTAATAATAATTAGATTAATATTTTCTAACAAAAAGCCTTGACATAGTCTGGCTTAGAGCTACAGTGATAAGTGAACGAAGTGAGCACAGATTTAACAAACTCTATTCTTAGACTTTTTATTTCCGCTTACTGCATCATTTATATTTGTTATAGTTGTATCTAAAATTCTTTGTATCGCCCCTTTAGTATTGAATGCATTATGTGGGGTTATAATAACATCATCCCTATTAATTAAAATATGATTTTCAATAACATTAATAATTTCATTTAGAGGAATTTTTTTATTTAATATTTGCCTTTCTTCTTTAACTAAATCTTCTTCTTCTAAGACATCTAAGCCAGCTCCACGAATAATTCCTTTTTCTAATGCCCATAATAATGCTGTTGTATCTACTAAACCGCCTCTGGCAGTATTAATAAAAAAGCTTCCTTTTTTCATTAATTTAATATTTTTTTTATTAATTATGTGATGAGTTGCTTTATTGTAAGGAAGATGCAATGTTACAATATCTGATTTTCTTAAAAGTTCATCTAAGCTTTTAACATAACTAAACCCAAGTTCTTTGGCAAGTTTCATATTTTTACTTCTGTTAAATGCAATAACATTCATTTCAAATCCTTTAGAAATTCTTGCAACATGGCCTCCAATACTTCCCATTCCGACAATTCCAATAGTTTTTCCTTTCAAATCTAAGCCTTCAAGTTCTTCCAGAGAAAAATTTCCATGTTTGGTTCTTTCAACTGACTTGACTATGTTTTTCATCAAAGCAAGAATTAATGCCATTGCATGTTCAGCAACAGTATTTTCTCCATAATGAGGAACATTATAAACAGCAATTTTTCTTTTTTGGCATGTTGTTATATCAATATGATCATATCCAGTTGACATTGTTATTATTGCTTTAAGTTTATTAAATTTAGAAATGACCTTGCTGTTCATTGATGATTCAATAAAATTAACAACTATTTCAGCATCTTTTACCTTTTCAATTAACTCTCCATTAAGCTGACCTTCAAAAAAAACAAAATCAGCCCCTTTAACATTATTATTAATATAATCCTGTTCTAATTGATTAACTTCAAATACAGCTATTTTCATCTTAACCTCTTTAATAAAATAAATAAGATATATGAGTATTTAAATTTTATATTTTTGGGTAGTTTATTATATAAATTTTAATAAACAGTGATTTATTATACACTTAATGAAAATAGAAGCCGATAAAATGCCTGAAAAAGAAGAATCTTTTAGATTAGAGTCTGTTTTGGTTAGAGAATCATTCTTCAAAGGCACTGTAATAACCTCATTAATTGGTGCAGGAGTTTTTATTGCAGGAGATTACTTTAATTATAAATCTTTGGATGAAGTTTTAAGTTTAATTGGAGCAGTTACTTTTGGAACAGGAGTTGTTTTAGGAACATTCTCTCATTATTCAATAAAAGATCAAATTCACTAAATTCAGGTAGAAAATTAAATTGGATAAAAGGATGAAAAATTAACTCTTTATATATGCCTGATCTTCATAGTTTCCATGAAAACTTAAATCAACTTTATATCTTGAAGAAAGCCTTCCATAACTTTCACTTTGTTCTGTTAAATATCTGCTGCTCTCGCTGTCAAAAGCTAACCTATAATTTTCACATCTTCCGCAATAGCTATTTGAAGTTTCATACATAAAAAACTGAGAAATAAAGAGTATAAAAAAGTTTTGGATTTGTAAAATTTAATTGTTAATATAAATTTGCTCACAACAAGTTGTTAGATAACTAACTCATAATCGACTCTGTCAGATTATAATCAACAACATTAATATTCTACATTTGTTGTTTATTAGATAGAGAAATATTTTTTACTATATTCGTTAAAATACAGTTAAGCAAAAATTCAAATGAAATGGAATTTGAGTCATCAGTATTACAAAGTACTAATTATATTCTTACTTCAGTTTCATCCTAATTAAATTATTCTTAGCGCCAAAATGTCCTAAAACAGATTCAGATTCTTTTAATGCTAATTCAAGACTTTCATCAATTGTTTTTCCAACAATTTGCCCTGCAACAAAACCAGAAGCAAAAGCATCACCTGCACCTGTTCTTTCAACAACTTTGATATTCTCATGTGGTTTTATAGAATACATTTTATTTCCATCATAACATCCAACTAGACTGTTTTTATTTGTAATAACAACAGTTCTTACTCCTAATTTATGAATATTTTTTAATAAATCAGGAAGTGATTTTCCTTTAACAAGCATTTGAGCTTCTTCTTTATTTAAAATTACAATATCACAAAGTTTTAGCAGAGATTTTAGTTTATCTTTATATTCTTTAATTATATAAGCAGAAGGATTAAATGCAATTTTAACCCATTTTTTCTTTAATTCTTTTGCCAGCTGCAATTGTGTATTAAAGCTTTTTTCTAATAATGAAGAAAGATAAAGCCATTTTGTCCTGAAATGTTTTATATCATTCATTTCTATTTGATCATTGCTTCCTTTAAATGTTAAAATTGTCCTTTCATATTCTCTGGAATCTAATATAACTGAAAAACCGCTATTTGAATTTTTTTCAACTTTTCCAAGGAGTTTTACTTTTTCATCTTTTAAACATCTTAAAATTTTCCTTCCATTTTCATCATCTCCAACTTTGATTACACATCCAGTTTTTAATCCAAGTCTTGAAAAAGCAGCTGCAGTATTTGTTGCCCCGCCCCCAACATCAAACTTCAAGTCTTTAACAAGAATTTTTTCTCCAGAATTATAGCATATTTTTCCATGTGTTTCTCCGACTCCTGTATTTAAGAAGCAGTCTACGACTGCTCCGCCAAAGCTCACAACATCAAATGCAAATATCTCTTTAAGTTTCATCTTTAACTTCTTAGTTTATCACAACCTCTTTTGATAAAATATTAAAGAAACTAGATGTTATAAAGTTTTTGAGAAGTAAGTTTAAGTATTATCTCTTCAACTCTTCAACTCCCACCAACTTCTCTCCAGAAAGATAAGTTATCAAAGCTCCTCCACTTAAACTAATATATCCGAATTTACTTTTTGGAATTTTAGATTTAGCAATTGCATTGCTCAAATGTCCCCCACCCATTAAAGAGAATGCTTTTTTGCCTTTACTTTTATTTTTGTTCATTGATGCAATTGCTTTTAATATATTAAAAGTTCCTTTAGTAAATTTATCATCTTCACAATATCCTGCAGTTCCTTTCATATAAACAGATTTAGCTTTTTTTATCTCTTCTACAAAAATCTCTATAGTCTTACTTCCAATATCAAAAATTTCATATTCAGAAGGAAATGAGCTTAGAGGTATTTCAACTCTTTTATTATCTTTATTAACAGCAAAATCAATAGGAGTTAGTACTTTTTTTGATTTTACTAATTTCTTCAGTTCTGGAATGTATTTTAATTCATTTTTTAAGAATCCATTTTGAGCACCAAGATTCTTTCCTTTTCCAATAACGCATAATTGTCCAAAAATACCACAAGTTATGACTTTTCCTTTGGCTTTTTTTAATAATTTAATATTATCTTCTGCTTTGTTTCCTCCAAGAATAAATAATGTATCTTTTAGTTTTACTTTTTCTATAGCTTTAATTTCAGATTCCATTAATCTTCCAATACAGCTTTTCAAAAATTTTGGAAATAAAGTTATTGATGCCTGTTCTCTATGAGAAACTGAAAAAGCATCATTAACATAAAAATCAAATAAACCTATAAGTTTCAAGAATTTGTTATCTTTTTTATTTGGTTCTAATTCATCATAGATAAATCTGACATTTTCCAAAAGTAAAGCCCTCCCACTCTTAAGTTCTTTTATCTTTTCAATCGCCTTGCTTCCAAGAGTATCATCTACAAATTCTACTTTAACATATTTATTCAGTTGTTTTGCATGTTGGCTTAAAGAAACACAATCATCTTTTCCTTTTCTTCCTTGATGTGCAATAATAACAATTCTCGCACCTTTAGATTTTAGCTCTTTAATTGTTCTAGCAGATTCTTTTATTCTTTCAGACTCTAAAACCTTTCCATTTACAACATCAGAGTTTAAATCGCTTCTTAGTAATACAAATTTATCCTTGAAGTTATATGATGATAGTGTTTTAAGTTTCATTTTAGTTGAATTTCAGCCTCTTTTTATGAACTGCTAAATACCTTCTAATAAAATATTTAACAAACTCATCTTCAGTTTTATTCAATGCTCTATAATAAGATTTTCTCTTTTTATACTCTATTATCAGCATAGGATACTTGTTATACCATAATAAATAATTCATAAGTAATCTCCCTATTCTTCCATTTCCATCACCAAAAGGATGTATTTTTTCAAATCTATAGTGCATAATAGCAGATAATTCAACAGGGTTGATTTTTGAATTTTCTTTGTTATTTATATATTTAACAAACTCATCCATTAATTTAGGAATATCTTGCCAGTCAGGAGCTAAATAATTTCCAACTTTAACTAAATACTCTCTATATTTTCCAGAAATATCTTGTTTTGTTTGTTCAAATATCTCCTGATGCCATTTTAATAATAATTTACTTGATATTTTCTCTTTTTTTTCAAGCATTGATAAAAACACTTTAGCATGATTTTCAGTTTCTTTGACATCTCTTAATGGCTTATTTGGAGATATTTTATCGTGAATAATTTCTCTTGATTCTTCAAGTGTAATAGTTGAACCTTCAATAGCATTAGAGTTATATGTAAATGCTATAGCAATATCTTCTTTTAGTTTTTCTTTAATTGAATTAGGATATTTTTCCCACTCTTTTTGGAAATTTGCTTTAATTGACTCTATTTTTAACATCAAATTTTTTTCAAACATTTTCATAAAGTTTGATTTTATATTTTCTATATCTTCAGGAATTTTTATCCCTAAATATTTTTCTCTAGTTATTACCTTGTTGCCTTTTCTAACAGAATGCTGAAGATAATAATATTCTTTTCCGCCTTTTTTTCTTTTAATTATTCTCATAAAATAAGTACCATTACAAACTATTTAAATATTGTGTTTTTGAGAAAAATGTAATGGTACAAAGGTTCATCTCATCTCTTATTCTCTAATCTCTATAAGATAAAGCAGCTTTTAAATTTGAAGTTTTAGTTTTATACTTCTTGAGATGTTATACCTAAGAAAGCAGAATACTTATCATAGAATGTATTAGATATTACAAGTAATGTAATAAACAATACATATTATAAATATTAATTTACAATAATTGGTAATATTGTACTATATATTACAGATAATGTAATAATTTGTACCTAATAGAAATATTTATATACCCTCATAGCTTAGGTATATTATGGTCACAAAGTATGATGTTTTTGAGATAGTTTACAAAAATAGGTCTATACTTAAACCTATTGAAGTTGTTAAGAGACTTAATAAAGACGAGAGAGAGTATCATATAGTCCATAGATATTTAAGAGAACTTACAAAAGAAAAACTATTGATGAAAAAGAAAGGGGGCTTTCTAGCTGAGATATCTAAAAAAACAGAGATGCTTTATAATTTAATTCTCTATTGTATAAAAAACGGAATAAATTATAACTTTCTTTTAGATAAAAACTTTGCACAATTTATTAGTGATTCATTGCAGAGAGAAGAGATTAATTTTAAAAATAGCAAGCTTAATCCAAGAACTATCAAGAAATATACTGAGATTCTCAATAAATACGGAATGGTGCTTATTATCTCAGAAAGACCACTTAGGGCTAAGATATTTTATAATGTTCTGCTTAACAATCTTTTAGTTTATTTTAATTATAAACATTCAGTCATAACAGAAAGCTCAAAAAGTTATATTCCAGAAATAAAAAAAGATTTAGATATATATAGAAGACTAAGAAAGAAAGACGAAGCAAAATACCAAAAAATAATAAACGAGTTTGAAATACCTTTCATTTATCACAGTCTTTCTTTGGAAGGAAACCCCATAACTCTACCAGATACAATTAAGATATTAAAAGATAAATTAATTCCTGCAAATTTAAAAATAAGTGATGTAGATGAAATAAAAAATTATAGAGAAGCCATGATTCAAATGCTTAAAGACACAAATGAAAGAAAATCTCTTAGTCTTCAACTGGTTTTAGATTACCATAGAATAGCGATGGGGCATCATGTATATCTTACAGGAAGTTTAAGGACAATTAATGTTTTTATTAAAGGCAACCCTCATTTTAAGACTACTCCTCCAGATAAGATAAGGCAAGAACTAGAAGAGTTATTTGGTAAATATAATGAATTTATCAAGAGAAAAAATCCTCCTTTGGAAAAAATATTAAACTTTGCAGTTTATTTTCATAATGAGTTTCAGCATATTCATCCTTTTGAAGATGGAAATAGCAGGACAACGAGGTTAATTACTTTTCATTTGTTACAGTCTTTAGATACCCCTATTTTTGATATCCCTTTAGGGTTATTGGATGAATATTTGAGTAACACAAAAGGCTCAAAAAATAGAGAAGATATAAAATTGTATCAAACCCTTCAAAAGATAGTATTGTTTAATTTGAAGAAGATAAATGAGAAGATGAAAGAATAAATTATCTAATATTTAAAGTATCTACCAAAGTTATAGATATGTATCTCTTTCGTTCATAGTACAAGTTATAACTAATTACCCTTACAAAATATTCAAAATTTACATTAAATTGTAATAAAAATCTGCTAAGATAATGATCAGTAATTATCACCTTATTTTATTGGATAATTAAACTCCATTAAAAATACTAAAACCAGATTTAATTATCATAAATCTCATTTTAACATATTCAAAAAATCAACTATCCTGTTAGAATAGCCGTATTCATTATCATACCAGGATAAAATCTTGACTAAATTGCCGTCTCTCATTGTGCTTAATGAATCAAAAACAGAAGAATGTTTGTTTCCTATAATATCGCTTGACACAAGTTCATCTTCACTGTATTCAATTATTCCTTTCATCTTATTTTGAGAAGCTTTTTTAAAAGCAGAATTTATTTGCTCTATTGTAAAAGGTTTTTTTAATGAAGCTGTTAAATCAGTTATGCTTCCACAGATTACAGGAACCCTTATCGCCAATCCATTAAGTTTTCCTTCCAATTCTGGAATTGTCTGTATAACAGAAATACTTGCTCCGGAATTTGTTGGAAGTATATTATATGCTGCAGCTCTTCCTCTTCGTCTTTTTCTATGAAAACTGTCATGAAGGCTTTGATCATTTGTATATGCATGAATTGTATTATAAAATGCTCTTTCAATCTCAAATTCATCATTAAGAACTTTAACAATAGGTGCAAGGCAGTTTGTTGTGCATGAACCCAATGAGATTATTTTATGTTCTTTTTTTAAGTCATTATCATTAACTCCAGGAACGATTGTTATATCTGCATCATTTGAAGGAGCTGTAATCAGGACTTTTTTTGCACCAGAGTTTATATGCTTCATTGCATCTGCTTTTTTTGTAAATGCTCCTGTACTTTCAACAACAATATCAACACCAAGTTTTTTCCAGTTGATTTTTTCAGGTTCTCTTTCAGAAATTACTTTTATTGCCTTTCTGTCTATAAAAAGCATATCTTTTTTTGTTTTTACTTCTCCTTTGTATAATCCGTAAATAGTATCATGTTTAAATAAATAAGCTGCATTTTCAGCTCCATTAGGATCATTTATTATTTTAATTATAAAATTATTTTTATTTCTTTCCAAAGCTGTACGAAGAAAAATCCTCCCAATTCTTCCAAAACCATTTATTGCAACACCAATCATTTTTTCCTCTTTTTAATTTCCTTATTTTACTAGTATAGAAAGGCTTTTATATTTTATAAAGTTAATCATCACATGGAAAAGAGGTTAGTTAAAAGGCCTTGGGGCGGATTTAGGCAGTTTACTTTAAATGAGAAATCAACTGTAAAAATTTTAGAGATAAAACCTAAAAAAAGAACGTCGCTGCAATATCATGAAAATCGTTCTGAATTCTGGCGTGTCTTAGATAATTCTCTAAAAATTACAATAGGAAAAAAAGTTATCAAAGCCAAAAAGGATGATGAGTTTTTTGTTCCAAAAAAAACAAACCATAGATTAGAAGGATTAAATAATACCTCGCATATTTTAGAGATTTCATTTGGCAATTTCAAAGAAAGCGATATAAAGCGCTTAGAAGATGATTTTGGAAGAAAGTAAGTAGATAATTCTAATTGTTAAATAAATAATAACTGATAAATATTAGATAATATCTGATTAAGTGATAAAATTCACCCCTATCTAAATGCTATTAGAATAATATTCACTTTTAATAATAATTTAGGAAAATGTAGGATGACTGATTAATATCATTAGATTACAATTTAATTTGGTTATTAGAATATTATCTTGAAATTTATTAATCTACGAACAGAGTGAGTAGCTAATTGTAATTTTCTCAATCCTAATTCTCTCTTAGAAAACCCCAGGAATGCAGCTTATCGCTGTCTTCAAACCATCTTTCACCGATATCATCTCTGTAATACATATGGGGAATATTTATATTTTTAATTTTATTATAGACATTTGCCTGTGCCTGTTTCATACTTTGTCCTGAACTGCATACAATTAAAACAACCCCTGAATTCCCTGTAACAACCCATTGGTTTTCAATTTTTTTTACATCTTCAGGATGTACACCTTCAATTGGCTTTTTAAAGAAAATTACAGAATCTTTTGACTTGACATTAAATGTTTCTTTATCATGAAAAGGAAAAGGAGGTACAACAATTCTGACACCAATATGAAATCCACTTTTAACTTTAAATTTATTCAAGGAACCTTCAGCAAGTTCATATAAAAATTCTCCAATAGGTGTAATCATGCTGTCTTGTTGTATGCTTATTGTAGGATATCCGAATCTGGCAGTAAATTCAAGAGGATAAATTCCATAATTATTTACTATACAGTTTAAATCAATATATCCAACATATTTTTCTTCTGTAAGTTTTGATTCCATTTTTTTAAGTGTTTGATTAAAAATTCTGTTTGGTCCGCTCCAAAACATTGAAGTTCCCATTTCTCCGGTAGATGGTCCTATATTTCCGGGAAATAATTTTTTATGCTCAAAATTAACATTAATTGGATAAGCAAATTCTTTTCCATTGAAAAATGCCCCAACACCTATTTCAACACCTGTAACTCTTTTTTGAAGCTGGAATACAGGAATTTTTTTCTCCCATGCTTGCTGGTAATCCTGAAGAACTTCAATTACATCTCTTCCATCTTCTTCTTCTCCTATAAAAAGCAAGCCTTTGATACTTTCAGCTTCACCGCTTGGCTTTATTACATATCTTCCAGGATTTTCTTTGACATATTTAATTGCTTCATCAAATGATTTGAATTCTTTATATGGAAGTATGGGAATGCCAACTTTTTTCATTTCTTCTTGTCCAAAAGACCTATCATCTTCTAATTTATCAGTATAAGCTGTTCCTCCGACAACAAGTTTGCCCTGCTTTCTTACCTGATCGGCTTTTTCTCCCATACCTAAAACATCATCAAAAACAATAATATCTGCCCACTCAACTTCTTTTTTCCAGTCATCAACTTTTTCAACTAATCCATCACCAACTTCTTTGTATTCTTTATTTTTAATATAAAATTTTACTTGATGTCCTTCTTTAACTACTTGCCATGCTATATCTCCAATTAATGCATCAAATGAAACAAATAAAAATTTTTTCGGTTCCATGAATTTTATTTAGATTAATTCAAACTTTAAAAACTTTGTTAAAATAAAATAATATTTAAACATGTAAAATAAAATCTTTGATTGAACATAATTTACCCGTAACAAATTGCTAAAGTAACTGACTCATAATCGTTGGTTAGATTATAGCCAACGACATTAGTATTTCCACACTTTGTCGTTGGATAAATAGGGAAAATTTATATCTTTCACTATATTATTAAAATAGTTAATCAAAAATCCCCGTGAAATGTAATTTAAGTTATAGAGAACTGCATAGCTTATGTCTCATTTTTTTGCAGTTCTCTATCTGGAAAACTGCAACTATAGCAAAGGACGTTTTTAATTTACCATATTTACGCCTTTGCTAGATAGAAAAAGACAAGAGAATGGTAAAAAACTAATGTCTTTTTCTATATATTGGTTATAAACCACGCAGTTGTCCATATCAATATCATGAAGTAATAATGTTAGGCAATAGAATAATCTTATCAAAATAGTAATCTTTAAAAGTTACGCAATCTTTATTTAATCATGATAAAAGAAGGTGATGCAGATTTAACTAATTCGAATGATTCGTATATTCTTTATGTTGGAACATATCCTCCAAGAGAATGTGGAATAGCAACATTTACAAGAGATTTAACAGATGCAATAGACAGACGTTTCTCTCCTTATATTCAATCAAAAATTCTTGCAATGAATAATAATGGGTTAAATATTTATAATTATCCAAAAAAAGTTGAATACCAGATTTCAGATACTGATATGAATGATTATCTTGAAATAGCTAAGAAGATAAATGAAAATGATAACATTAAATTAGTCTGCGTTCAGCATGAATTTGGAATTTTTGGTGGTGAACAAGGAGATAATTTGCTGGCTTTCTTGGAATTATTGGATAAACCAGTTGTAATAACATTTCATAGTATACTTCCAACTCCAAATGAAAGACTTAGAAATGTGGTGAGAGCAATTGCAAGAAGAGTAGATGAAATTATTGTTATGACTCCGAAAGCAATTGAAATTCTTGAAAAAGATTATAAAGTTGAAACCAGGATAACTATAATTCCCCATGGAATTCCAAGTATAGAATTTGAATCTCAAAATAATACCAAAAGAAATTTAGGAATAGAAAACAGGATAGTTTTATCTTCATTTGGAATGATTTCTTCTGGAAAAGGTTATGAATATGTAATTGCAGCATTGCCAGAGGTTGTTAAAAAATATCCAAATCTCTTATATATTATAGTTGGAGAAACACATCCAAATGTAAGAAGGATAGAAGGTGAAAAATACAGAAACAAATTAACACGTCAGATTGATAAATTAAGATTATCTAAACATGTTAAGTTTTACAATAAATATGTTACTTTAGAAGAAATATGCACATATCTTAAAGCAACCGACATTTACATTTCTTCTGGAAACAATCCTAATCAAATAACTTCCGGAACTTTATCTTATGCAATGGGTGCAGGAAGAGCAGTTATTTCAACACCATTTTTGCATGCTCTTGATGCTTTAAAAAAAGACAATGGAGTTCTTGCAGAATTTCAGAATAAAGATTCTTTTTCAAAACAAATTCTTTACCTTCTTGAAAATGAATCTAAACGCAGAGAAATAGAAAAAAATGCTTATTTTTCAACAAGGCATATGACTTGGTCAAATGTTGCAAATGCCTACATGAAAGTCTTTAAGCGTTATATGCTATTGAGGGAACCTGAAATTAAAAATCTTCCAAAAATTAATACTTCTCATTTAATTAGTTTAACAGATAATTTTGGAATCATTCAGTTTGCAGAACAGACAACTCCAAACTTATCATCAGGTTATTCTTTAGATGATAATGCCCGCGCATTATTAGTTTCTATAATGCATTATGAAAAATTCAGGGAGTTTAATGAATTGAATTTAATGAAAACTTATTTGGATTATATAAAATATGTTCAGGATGAAGATGGTAAATTATATAATTTTGTCAACAGGAAAAAAAGAATTAACACTAAAAGATGGAGTGCTGATTCCCAGGGAAGAGCATTATGGGCATTAGGTTATTTGATTTCTTCACCGCATGTGCCTAATGATTTTAAAGCTAAAGCAGAAGAAATTTTTTTAAAAGCATTGGAAACAACAAGTGATTTAACCTCTCCAAGATCAATAGCATTTACAATTAAAGGGCTTTACTTTTTTAATAGAGTTAAAAATTCTTCTTACATAACTGCAAATATAATAGCTCTTGCAAATAAACTTGAAGCTGTTTATGATGACAATTCTTCTTCAAGATGGAATTGGTTTGAACCTTATTTAACTTATGCGAACAGCAAACTTTCAGAATCATTGCTTTATGCTTATCTTGCAACAAATGAAAGAAGATATCTTGAAATTGCTGTTTCTACTTTAGATTTTCTTATTTCAAAAACATTTAAAGGAAATATGTTCATTCCCATTGGTCAGGATGGATGGTATGAAAAAGATGGAAAAAGAGCTTATTATGATCAGCAGCCGGTTGATGTAGCTTATATGGTTCAGACTTTGATTTTATCCTATAAAATAACTAAAGATGAAAAGTACAAAAAAAAGGCTTTTAATTGTTTTCAGTGGTTCTTAGGAAAAAATATGCTGAATCAAGTTGTCTATAATGAACATACAGGCGGATGCCATGATGGTATCGGCAAAAATGCAATAAATTTAAACCAAGGAGCAGAATCAACTCTTTCTTATCTTATGGCAAGATTAAGTATAATAGATGTATAATAATAATTATTTAAGTTAAAATTAATCATTTATTTTTTAGATGTTTGTAAACAAATGGAGATTCTAATATTATTGCAATTATGTAAAAGATTATGAAGAATAATAGTAATATGATTGCTAAACGCAAGATAACACTATTTAAATTATCTGAAAACCAATCTAAAATTGGTAAAAAGGGTTTAAAGATTAGATATGCAAATATATTACAACTAAAATTTCCATCACTCGCTGTACAAAAAATAAGTTGCCAAGATTCAATAATGCTTAACAATAAAGCAAAAATAACCTTAAATTTTGTAGGTTTAATAAATTCTATAAATTTATTAGTTATATTATTTAAAAGATAATCTTCTTTTTAAATTTAATTAAAACATCTTATTTATGTAAAGTAAACTGTTGAACTTAACTTTGTTTACCTTTAAATTAGTTTACGACCTTTTATTTTAGTTAATAATTTGCTGCTCCTATTATCGCAGATTAATAATAGAGATTAATAACACGACGACTCCTAAGAATCAATGATTCTTGCGGTTGGAGGAGTGCAATTTTAATATTTATGTTAAGTTTGATAATGAACAATTTAGAAGCATTTAAAAACCCCTAATCTTATAAAATTACATGTTAGTTAAATGTAAATGCGATGAAGTGTTAGAAGCTATTTCTAATCAGATTCAAATCAGATTCAAATAAGTATAAGGAGGAAAAACATAAGATGAAGTTATATGTGGGTAATTTGCCTTTTAGTGTTGATGAAAATGGTTTAAAGAAACTTTTTTCAGCTTACAAAGTTGAAGAAGCATCTCTTATCCAGGATAAGTTTTCAGGAAGATCTAAAGGTTTTGGTTTCGTAACAATTTCAGATGACGAAGAAGCAAACAAAGCAATTTCTGAAATGAATGGAAAAGAAGTTGAAGGCAGAGAATTGAAAGTTTCTGAAGCTAAGCCAATGGAAGAAAGACCAGAAAGACCAAGAAGAGATTTCAACAGATCAGATTCTAGAGGTCCAAGAAGAGATTTCAACAGCAGTAGAAGAAGATTTTAATTAATTTTTAAATTAACAGAGAGGTGTTCTTTATTTTTTTACACTTTTTGAATTTATTCTTTGAAAGTTTAGTTTTTTATATTATTTATCATAGAAATCTATAAATATCTAACTTATTTTAATAGTAAATGACATATAGTGTTACTGAAGAAAACAAGGTTCAGGACACAGAACAAAGAAAAGAACATCAAAGTGAATTAGAAAATACAGTTCAGAACATACAGGAAAAAAGTAATAAATCAAATAAAGATATTTCCTCAATTTCATCATGTCTTGGATGTATAGGAATATTAGCTTTTTCTTTAGGTGTTTATGCAGTAGCAGCCTATGTTATTTACAAGTTATTTGATTAGAATTAGTTACTATTTAATATTTTAATATAAATTATCTATTTTTATTTAAAAGCCTTATATTAGGAGATTATATTTAATAAAACACAATCTTATTTATAAATCAAACCAAAAACATAAAGAGTAAAGTTTTTTATATACTCTTAACTTGTTTGATTAATGGAAAAAGAGGTAAAAAGTAAAAAATCAGAAATAGTTGAAGATGCTTATCAAAAAGCTGTTCAGGTTTTAGATTTATGCAAAACTAAAAAAGGTTTTTTTGCAGCTTATCCTGGCTATGATGCTGTATGGAGCAGAGATTCTATGATAACTTCATTAGGAGCATCACTTCATGGGGAAAATTACAAAGAAACATTTAAACAATCTTTAATTACTTTGGCAGAAAATCAATCACCTTTGGGCCAGATTCCTAATGCTGTAGATAAATTCTCAAAAAAACGTGAAAGCCATGTTGATTATAAATCAATAGATTCAACTTTATGGTTTATTATAGGGCACTATATTTACAAAAAAAGATTTAATGATAGTTTAATGGAAAGGAAATATACTTCAGAATTAAAAAAAGCATTAACTTGGCTTTCTTATCAGGATATGGGGGTTGATGGAATGTTAGAACAGCTTCCAACAACAGACTGGTTTGATGCATTTCCTCATCGCTACGGACATACAATAAATACACAGGCACTTTATTATTATGTTTTAAAGATAACAGGACAGTATGCTTTAGCTCAGAAACTTAAAGTATCTGTTAATGAAGATAAGGATAATGCATTATGGGATTCAACTAAAGGATATTATCTTCCATGGAGATGGAAAAATCACGGAGATTATCATGAAAAAGGAGAATGGTTTGATTCTTTAGGAAATTTTCTTGCAATATTGTTTGACTTGGCAGATGAAAATCAGGCAAAAAAGATTTTATTCTATGTCCAACAAGCTAAGATAGACCATCCTTATCCTGTAAAATGTATTTATCCTCCAATAAAAAGAGGAAGTAAAGATTGGCAGGATTATTTTAATGATTGTTCAGCTAGAAATCCTTATCATTATTCAAATGCAGGAATTTGGACATATATTGGAGGATTTTACATTTTGTGTCTAATTGCTACAAATAGTATTAAAGAAGCTGAAATTCAATTAAAAAAACTTGCAGAAGCTAATATGAAATCAAATTTTGGAGAATGGCTTAATGGAAAAACAGGAATTTCAGGAGAATCTTATTCTGGAAGCCAGGAAGGAAATCAGGCATGGAATGCAGGAATGTATGTTCTTGCATATGAAAGTTTATTGAAAGGAAAAGTTTTGCTGTGAACAAAACTTTTTTATTTCTAAATCTGGGTTTAATACCCCACAGCTTGCTGTGGCAGATTTTGAAAGACTGAAATTGCTGGTCGCTGAAAGCGAAAAATTTCGCGGTGAATACTCCGTAGCTTGCTGTGGAGATAGCGAAATTTTAGGCAATTTCTTTATATTGATTATTTATTCTAAATATTCACTCGTATCTTAAAGCTACTCTGATTTATAGCTAACAACATTAGCATCAATCTGCGAATGTAATAAACATTTAATTATTATCTATAGAGAAAGACATTAATAACTTACCAAAATAGTATGTTTTTTTCTATCTATCAAAGGCACAAAAAGGTAGAATAATAGTGTCCTTTGATATAGTTTAAATGATTTAATTTCCTGATAATTTTAATCTATATAATCAACTATAGTTAATCCTTTTAATGCTCATTAATAGTTTTTATTATGGAAAAAAGCTATGTAAAAGTTTTTGAAAGACATGGATATTATAGAGTTAATATTAGATTAGAAAAGGGAGAAACTCTTGTATTTGATTTTGGAAAAATAAAATATTCTGTTCAGTATAATGGATATGTTGAAAGATATCTTCTCACAAAGAGATTAAACAAAAGAATTGTAAGTAGTGTTGTGAGAGATTTAAGTGTTAAATATTTAAAAAAACAAAAACCAAAACATTTAGAAAGAATGTTGGAAGAAGCTTTAAATAAAGTAGAATAAAATTGAGTTTTTAACTATAAAATTATTTTTTCCTTTATTAAATCAAGCATTTTCTTCGCAGTGACTTTATAATGGAAATTTTCAAGAGTATGTTTTGCTGCAGCTTCTCCCATTTTATTACGTAAATTGTCATCTGTTAAAAGTCTTAAAGTGCATTCAGCAAGCTGGTCAATATCTGCCCTGTATGCAAAAGTTTTTGGTTGTGGAAAAACAATTTGATGCTTATCTTCAAATCCCATCCAGGGATACGCCCATTCTCTGTCTAATTTAATTTCCTGGCTGACATCAACTAAAAAACCAGTTTCATTATGTTTTATAATATCTTTTGGCCCTCCAATATTAACTGAAACAACTGGTTTTCCGCAAGCTTGTGCTTCCAATTGAATCATTCCAAAACCCTCTAATCTTGATGGAGCTGCATAAATATCACATGCATTAAGTAAAATTGACATAAATTCCGGAGAATAACTTCCACGTAGGTATATAATTCTGTTTCTATCTAATCCTAACTTATCTATTAATAATTCCTCTTCTTTTCCATGGTCATCTGCAGAAAAACTTTCATTAACTTTAAACACATATTTCCATTTTGGAAATTTATCCTGAATTTTAGCAACTGCCTGCAGCATTTCTTGAGCACCTTTGCTTGTTACATCACCGCCGGCAGTAAAAATCATTTTTTCATCATCTCTGATTCCAAGCAACTCTCTTATTTTTTGTATTCTTTCATCATTTTTAGGAATTGGATAAAACCATTCAGGGTCATATCCAATTGGACAAGGATAAATATTATTCCCATTAACTCCATCTCTCATATAAGTCTGCTTAACCCAATTAGAAGTTGTAAAAATTAATGGAAGATTATTTAATGTATCATGGTAATTTGCAACCCATCCATCCGCATTAAACCAAGGAACAGCTTTTAATCCATGTTTCATAGGAGAATGAACAACATCAGGTGTATCACCCCAATAACCAATTCCAATTACAATATCTGGATTATATGCCTTGTATGTCCAAAGTTTCTGTAAGCTGTCTGCTCTGTCACATTCAATAACTTCAACTCCTAATTCTCTCATTCCTTTAGCAAGATAATGCCCCTGCAAACTTTGTCCATCAGGTTCTAAGGGATAAGGATATAAAATTAAAAGTTTCATATTTAATTTTTGTAATTTAATTTATAATATTTGCAGTCTACGACTGAATTAATAATGATTTTAACATAATTCATTTTAAGTAATCTAATCTCAATACCTTCACAAATTTTATACTTAGTTATCATTTTCATTAATCATCTCCCTCAATTATATTTCTAATCTCAACCCCTTCACAAGTCTTGTTATTATCAGTTATCATTTTGCCATCTTAGTATGATTTTTAATTAACATCTTATTTATCCTTTGCTCATTTGAGCAAAGACAATTTGGTTTATTAGTTATATACTCCATATTATCTCTCATCCTCCTCATTATTAATCATCTCCCTCATTAATCTTTGCATCAGCAAAGCTATTTATTTTTTCAATATCAAATGCTTCAGTTTTATTGCAGCACATTACTTCAAAACCTCTTTCATCAAATCCATATATATTTTTGACAAGTTCAACTTTCCTTTTAAAAATATCTTTACTCAAATTTATACTTTCATCTGCTTCTGAATTCGGAATTATAATATTTAAATCAGGATTCACAGGAGGAATCTCTTTTCCTTTGACATAAGAAAAAAATCTTAACTTCCTGCATTTTAATTCATTATCATTAATTAATTTCTTAACAGCTTCATGAACTTCTTTATGTCGTATATGTCCATATTCTCCATTTTTACCATGAGTATAAATAATATCAAATTTAAAATTAAAATCTAATAGTAATTCCTTTATTTTTTCACTAACTTCATCGACATTAAGGGGTTTTAACTCGCCTTCATTTAATTCACCATCATCTAAATCACCAATTATTCCATCCGCGTTTAATTTTTTACAAACTTTCATGAACTTTGGCTTTCTGTCCTTATCATTTTTTCTGCATAAACAAATAATTGTCCAATCCCAATCATTACAGGTTAGTATTGTTCCGCCCATCCAAATAGTTTCATCATCAGGATGAGCAACTATAACTAAGGCTTTCACTTTCTTTACCATTAATTAAAAAGGGAAAGGGGGTATTTAAAAATTAAGGGGGAAGAAATTCTAAAACTCAGTATATTTTTTACTGCTTCCTTTAGCTTTATCTACAGGATATTTATTATTATTCTTTTCCATTTTTTTATCTAATGCTTCAGATAAATCAATATCATATCTTTGAGCCATTCTAACTAAGAAATATAATATATCTGCCATTTCATCTTCTATATCTTCTTTCTTTTTTTCGTCTTTGAATAATTCCTCTACTTCCTGGCTGTTTTTCCACCTGAATATTTCTAACAATTCTGAAGCTTCAATAGATAATGCAATAGCTAAATCCTTGGCATTATGAAACTGGTCCCAATCTCTTGCATCACAGAATTCTTTAATCTTGTCTTTTAGTTCATGTATCTTTCTCTCATTATCTTTAGTCATATAAAATAAAGAGACTTAAAACTTAAAAAGTTATACATTATTTAGTATTATAATATTCACAGAGATTTTAGATAGGTTTTAATATTCTAGTTATCATTTATTCTTATGAAGATTGAATGGAAAGTAATTGAAGTTAATAAAGAAAAAATCCATGCAAAAGTTACTATAAAGGAAAAAGGGGACAAAGAAAAAATCAAGCATATTTATAATCTTTGGAAGATACTAAATAAAGCAATAAAATCTATTTCTACAAGGGGAATTAACCTGCCTGAAGCAATAAGTGAGAATGCATTCTGCATATTCTTCCCTGAATATGTTAGGGTTGTTAAGCTTGCAAAAGGAAAATGTTCTTTTGATTGTATAAATACAAAAACAGGTTCAAGGGTGCAGATAAAGGCGAGTAGTATTAAATCAGATCTTACCTCTTTTGGACCAAAATCAGAATGGGATGATCTTTATTTTTTAGATTTTTCAAAGGGAGATGGTTCATTTGCAGTTTATAAAATAGAGAAAGACTGGATTTACAAACATCAAGTAAATAAAAAACAAACTTTTGAAGAACAGCAGGCTGAAAATAGAAGACCAAGATTTAGTATTATTGAAAATATAATCAAATTGAAGAAGTTGAAGCCATTAAGGGTGTGTAAACTGTAAAAAATATGTCGGATAATCTCACAAAAGATCAGAGAAGTTTCTGTATGTCAAAAATAAAAAGCAATAGCACTAAACCAGAATTAAAATACAAATCTAAAAATCTTCATTTAGAATATCAGCCCAAAAATTTCTTTGGAAATCCAGATTTTATAAACTGGAAGACAAAGACTGTTGTTTTTGTTGATGGCTGCTTTTGGCATAAATGCCCTAAACATTTTATTCAACCCAAGTCAAATAAAAAATATTGGATTCCCAAACTGCATAAAAATGCATTAAGGGATAAGGAGATTAATATCACTTACAAAAATTCTGGCTGGAAGGTTTTAAGAATATGGGAGCATGAATTAAAATAGTCTGCGGGTTGATTCTTTTTCCATTGATAACTGTTCTCATATTTTCTGCTATTCTCTGTATTACTGGAATAGTAATGCTGTTGCCTGCTTGATGGTATAAATTGCTGTCAGATATATTATCAGGGAGCTTAAAACTTTTTGGAAAACCCTGCAGTAAAAAACATTCTTTAGGAGTCAGCTTTCTTATGCCTTTATGATTTTTTATTATTGGAACGTTATGCCCTCCTCTTCCCATATTAGCGGTTAATGTAGGGCAAACACCTTTTTTATTTGCTCTTACATACTTTCTGCGCCATTGGTAGACTGTTTCTTCGGAGTTTATATCATTCTTTATTTTTTCATAAAGTGGCTTATCATTATAATAATACTTATTATCTGCTTCATCTGCTACAAACTCTTTAAATGATCTGGTTAAAGGTATTTTCTTTGGAAAATCAAAAGATTCAAATTTATTTTCATCTAAAAACCCTGCAATAAATATCCTCTCTCTATTTTGAGGAATATTTCCATGAGTCATACTATTAAGAATTCTAAACTTTATATGATAACCAAGTCTTTCCAATGTTTCTTTTATTATTTTGAAGGTATTTCCATCATCATGGCTTTGAAGATTTTTTACATTTTCCAGCAAAAATGCTTCTGGTTTTCTTTCCTCCAATATATCTGCAATCCTAAAAAATAAATTGCCCCTGCCTTTTTCATCTCTAAACCCCTTTCTATATCCTGCAATTGAAAATGCCTGGCATGGAAAACCGCCGAGAAGAATATCAAATTCGGGAAGCTGTTTAATATCTAATTTATTTATATCTTCAACTGTAAGCTTTGGCTCATTAAAATTCAGGTCATAGGTGTCTTTGCAGGTTTTATCAAAATCATTGGCAAAAACTGTTCTAAATCCAGCTCTTTCAAAGCCCAACCTAATCCCTCCTACACCTGCGAATAAGTCAATAGTTCTAAACATCATTTTCTCTTTTTCTCCTTTTCATTTAAAGTACTCTTCATTTTATATTCTTTTGTATCCTCTCTTGAATAATAATATTTAGTATATGTGCTATCCAGAAGATTACTATGCTAGCAAGCAAACCCAATGCAAAAACCCCTCTGCAATTACATACCATAAGATAAATGGGTACCCATAATATATAAATCTTTTGGTACCCAATTATTTACTTAAGAGTAGTATAGGTACCAATAATTTTAAATAGATTATAATCCTCCGATAATCATGAAGGTTCAGAAACATATATCCGATAAAAGAGGAGGAAAAGTATATCATAAATATGTAATAGTTATCCCTGAAGAAAAAATGAAAGAATCCGGCTTCAAAGAAGGTGATGAACTTGAAGCAGAGGCGAAGAAAGGAGAGATAAGACTAAAGAAAAGATAATAAAACTAAATATAATCTTTTAACCATTTTTTTCATTCCATTCTTTTATCTCAACTTTTAACATCATTTTTTTAAAAATAACATCCGGAACCACTTTAACAGCATAATCTAACTGTAAATCTCTTCGCTCACTTATAATTATCCCTTTAACTTTTTCATCTTTTTCACAAAGATTCTCATTGACCCAACCCATATAACGACAGACTTGTCCTAAAGCCTCGTCCGCACCTTTTATTTTTAATTCAATTACAACAAAATCACCTTTTTTATCCTTACAAAGAAAATCCATTATTTTTCCTTCTGTTGTTATATAATGTCCCATATGTTGGTTTTGATAATCTTCGTCAAAATATACTAAATCTGGGAAAATCTTCTTGAAGTTATTATGTATTAATTTTTGATAATCTTCTTCTTTTAACTGTTCAATTTTTTCTTCAGAGATACTTCCCCCATTAATCTCTTCTAATTCTTCTTCTACTATCTCTCTTTCTTGACCTAACTCTTTTTTATTCCAAAAATCTTTTAAAGTAGTATAAAGGAAATCAGAAATGGTTCTAGGTAATGCAGTTATTTCTAAAGACCTAAATCCTTCTATAATACATTTATTTGACAAAACTATTCTTCTTCCAGGAGTGTCTTCCTCAAAATTTGGGCCGTTCTTGAAACCAAAATAATCTACTATTTTCATTCTATGATTTAGAGAAACTACTGCAACATATCTTTTAGGATTATACGCAAAGATCATGTCATTAATTGCATTTCCATTGTTTCCGGTTAAAAAATTCTTTTTTCCTTCATTAATTTTGTATAATTCATTAATATTAGATTCTATAATTTCTTCTTTTGATTCTATAAATATAGAATTCATAACTTTTTTAAGTTGTTTATTATTTTTAATCTCTCTAAACATTCTTCTCCATGCCCCTTGTGCGATCATTGCTTTAGCAACAGCTTCTTGCTCTTTTGTGTTTCCCTTAGCATTTCTATCAAGAATTTTTATTATTTGATCTAACTCTTCATCAGTTAAATCTTGAGATTCATCCGACATTATTTTTTCTTCCCAAAACTTTCTAAATTGATTACTTTTTTCTTCCCATATTTTTTCTTTAAATTCAAAATTATATTTCTCTGAAAAATTTTGCCAGTATTTTAATAATTCAGCTTGTTCCATATTATTCTCAATTAAAACGCCTATAACATTTAACAATACAATCAGACTTTAATAGCTTTATTGTTATATTTAATATATTTTTTAACCTAATCCTCCCCCAAAACCTCATCAGCACAATCACTATGATAAACACCTTCTACTTCTCCATCTAATACTACTTTCTCTCTCAATTCTATTGCCTTCCCGCACTTATCGCATATTTCCATTTTAATTAAAGAATTATTTAATTTCTATCCTCTCACCCCAAAACACAATCACCCTTTGCTTTTTATAGGAATATCGCCCAGAATTATAGAAGGACTAATTCCCCTCTCAGTTAATATTATTTTAGAATTATCTTTTAATGAATCTCTTGTTACATCAAGTTTCTTTAATAGCTGTGCATTTCCAACAAAAGATTTATTGATTAATTCAAATGCCTTTGCTTGTCCTTCAGCAATGAGAATGCTTGATTGTTTTTCTCCTTCAGCTTCTTTAATTTTTCCTCTTTTTACACCATCTGCTTTTGTCTCAGTTGCTGTAGCAAAATCAATAGCAGCTTCTTTTTCATTTTCTGCTTTGATAACCTTATTCATTGTTTCCTGAACATCTTTTGGAGGAGTTATCTCTTTTAGTTCAACTCTTACTATCTTAACACCCCAAGTTTTAGTTTCAGTATCCATAGTTATAGCTAACTTGTGGTTTAAGTCATTTCTTTTTGAATTAACATCTCTAAACGGCATATTCCCTATTACATTCCTTGCTGTTGTTCTTGCTAATGTTTTTAGCTGTTCGTCTACATCATCAACATTATACAAAGCTTTCTTTATACTTTCTTCATCATCATGGATTTTATAGAATACAACTAAGTCTGCATTTGCATTTAGATTATCTTTTGTAATAATCTCCTGTGGTTCAATATTAGACATTTGTTCAGTCACATTAACCTGTATCATACTTTGGAAGATAGGAAAAACCCAATTAAATCCTGACTTGCCAAATCCAGAATATTTACCAAGAGTTTCTCTTACTGCTCTATGTGTTGGCCTAACTATTCTAATTCCACCTAAAAAGATAATTACTAAAAGTATGCCGAATGCATATAGAATAAATTGTATGTCCATTTTATCTTCTCCTTTTATTCATTCTCTTAACTTTATAAATATTTATGCATCATTTTCCCCTTCGCAAAAACCTCCCTCCCCCAACACCCCCTCAAATCATAATGATATACTTTTTGTATCTTTATGATACAGGTTATTAACCTAATTGGAGCAAAAAGCATGATTTTAACAAATGTAACATTTAAATAGTATATTATATTTAAACTAAAAGGTTTAAATGTAATATGAAAAAAATAGATATTGTCTTAAGAGAATTGAAATCTAAAATTGTAACTAGAAAAGATTTAGACAGCTTGGCTGCCAAATATAAGTTTAATAAAACATCCCTAAGGATATTCTTATTAAATAAAGGCTATCTTATTACTATTTTTAGAGGGGTATATTACTTAAGAAGTTACGAAGAAAAAAAGTTTAATACTATAAAATATTCACCTTATGAGTTATTGTCTAAAGGATTAGAGATTAAAGGAGTAAAAAATTGGTATATAGGATTGAACTCTGCTTTGAAATTTTTAAACTTAACCCACGAGATATTTCCAATAAATTTCATTATAAATGACAAATTTAATAGAGTTAAGCCAATGAAAATAGCTGGAACAAGTTTTTTCTTTATTAAAATAAAACCTTCTTTGTTTTTTGGGGTAAATAAAATAAAAACAAACAATAATATTATCTTAAACTATAGCAATTTAGAAAAAACGTTATTAGATTTAATTTATTTAAAGAGGGGTGTAGATTTAAAAGAATATAAATTTAGTAAACCCCTTTTAATTAACTACTTAAATAAATATAATACAGCAACAAAAATGAGGGTAAAAGAAATTTTTAAATGGAAATAAACAAAGAAAAATTGAGGGAATTTATTTTGTTCATTAAAGATAAAACTAACTTTTCTTCACCAGAACTAATAGAAAAGGATTTTTATTTAAATTTACTTCTAGCAAAATTAAACTTAGATGAGTTCGTTTTTAAAGGTGGAACTTGCTTAGCTAAGATTTATTTGGATTATTTTAGGCTTTCAGAAGATTTGGATTTAACATTTATCAATCAAAAGCTATTTGAAAATAAATCAACCCAACAAATAAAAAAGATTTGCAAAGAGAAGATAGATAATTTCGGAAAACAAATTGAGTCTATTGGACTTAATTTTGTTCTTAATAAAAGTGATAGAAACTATGTAGAATTAGGCAACAATAACAAACTTGTTACCTATAAAGTCTGGTATGATTCTGTTTTTACTAATACTCCTTCTTTTGTAAAAATACAAATTAATTTCTTAGAGGAGATTAAATTTGAAATAAAATCAGGAGAGACAATTCCTTTGATAAAAGGCAATATAACAGAAGATGAAAGAACATATTTCCAAGATTTTATAATTTTTTATGAAAAGAAAAAGTTACCTGTTTATGATATCAAGGAGATTATTGCAGAAAAAATTCGTTCATTGCTTACTAGAAGAAAAATAAAATCAAGAGATGCTATAGACTTGCTATTTATTTATAATAAGTATAATATTAAACCTGAAAGCTTAATAAAAGAGGCTCAAGAAAAGATATTTTATGCCACTAAAAATTATGAAAAATACAAGAAGAATTTTATTTTATCCAAGGAAAATATTGAACAAGTTGATTTTCCTTATAGTGAAGTAAAACATTTAGTGGTAGAAGATTTCAATGAAAAAGATTTTGATAACTTTATAGCAGAACTTATTCCACTCTTAAAAATAATAATAAAAGAATTAAAGTTATAAATTTTGGAGTGTTTTTCTAAAAATTTTCACTTCCCCAAAACCCTCTCTAAATCTTTCATCATTTGTGGACGAGGATCAACAGAATTACTATCTTCAGTTAATTCTGATTCTGCTGTTGGCTTTTTATGTTCTGGAAATTCTTTATGCCAATTGCCTTTCCTCGTCGAGAATTCACTACTGACTTGGACTGAAAATTATTACTAATTTTTTAATTCTCATATAACAGAATAGAAAGAGTTAAATAAAATAAAATTAATCTTATTCACAATGGCTGATATAAATAAAATGAATTCAGGAGAACAAGTAATTCCAGAAAGCGCACTTTGGTCTGAGAAATCTTTATCAAAAACCTGGTTCAATAAAGAAGAGGATGAAGCATGGAAGGATTTGTAAACGAAGATATAATTAAGTAAAATGTTACTAAGTTAATTCTAAAGTTAAACCTTCTTCCCCGCCTTCTCATCAACAATCACTAAAACATTTTTATGTTTTCTTAAGACACTTGCAGGAACTTGTTCAGAAACTTTATTTTTTAATGTTTTTTTAATTGCTTCAGCTTTTTCTTTTCCAAAAGCTAACAGAATTATTTTTTTGGATTTCATAATTGTAGAAATTCCAGCAGTATATGCTTCTTTGTTGTTAATTTTAATTTTTCTTGTTTTGCTTTTAAATGAGGAATTTGGTTCATTAAACCCAATATGTGTATTTTTTCCAATACCTAAAATCTGTAAATCAATTCCTCTGGCTTTTTTAATTTCAGTATCATATTCAGCTCCTTTAGCTCCATTTGCCAGAGGAAAATAAATATTTTCTTTTTTTATATTTACTTTACTAAATAAATTTTTATTCATATATTTATGATAAACTTGTTTTTTATCAGCATATTCATCTAAATTAAATGTCTTAACTTTTGAAAAATCAACTTTTCTACGTTTATATTCTTTCACTAACTCTTTGTATAATGGAATCATTGTTTTGCCGGTTGCTAATCCAAGAACAAGAGCTGGTTTTCTTTTTATTTCATTAATAATAATCTTAGATGCTTTTTTTGCAATATCTTCTTTATTCTTTAGAATAATTAATTTCATTTTGCAGTTATTAATACCACTCCATACTATTAAAAATTTCTTTTAAAAGAATTTTTTTAACGCTAATAACTTTATCTGCTCCTCCAGAATAAATCAATAAATGTTTTTTATCCTGATCAATTACAGCGCCTGTTGGAAATACAACATTATTCATAAATCCTTTTTCTTCATATTTTTCTGTTGGTTCAAATAATGGTTTCATTAATGATGATCTTGCTAAAACTTTTGAAGGATCTTTTTTATGAAGCAACAATGCTCCTGCAGAATACCTGCTTACTTTTTCTTCATTTTCTGGATTATCAGGATATGCACTAACATTTTCAACACCATGATAAATAACCAGCCAGCCTTCTTTTGTTTTTATTGGAACAGGTCCTGAGCCAATTCTTTCACATTCCCAGCTGTTTGGCCTCGGTCTTATTAATACTTTATTAGCACCCCAATAAACTAAATCAGGACTATAAGAAACCCAAATTGATGGTTTGTAAACACTGAACATTGCTTCTGGCCTGTGTAAAGCAACATATTTTCCTTTTATTTTTTCAGGAAATATAACTACATCTTTATTTTGTTCATGAAATGCAAGCCATCTTTTACCCCATGTTTTAAAATTTTTGGATGTTGTTAAATAAGTTGAAATTCCTTCTTCAGCGCTTACTCCGACAAAACTCATTATGTATCTATTTCCTATTTGAGATATTCTCGGATCTTCAACACCATAATCTCCATCTTCAGAAGTTCCTAAAAAAGCAGGTTTTTGTTCAATTTCATTTACATCCCATCCATTTTCTTCAAGAATAACTTTTCTAAAATGGGAAATATGCTTAAGCATGCATCCGCCATCAGCAAGAAAAATATATCTTCCGCTTATAGATAATATTTCTCCTTTAACTCTGTCAAATGAAACTTTAAAATCTTTTTTTGAAACTATTCTTGGGCATTTTTTTAATTCTTCATGGTCTTTGCCTGCTGATTCTGCAACTCTTATATAAAGCATAATTTTGTTGTTTGGAAGACGAACTGCTGCTGGATTAAGCACTCCCTGAACAGTCCATCTTTTAAATGATGGAATAAAATCTTCTGGTTTCAATAAAAGTTTTGATTTAATTGTTACCATTTTCCTCTTTTTATATTATAGTCAACGACATTAATATTTCCACACTTTGTCGTTGAATAGATAGGGAAAGACTTTTGTCTTTCACTATATATCTGTTTCAATAAAACAAATTAAAGATTATTTATAATACTTGCTATGAGGTTCAGTATCTCTGATACTTATAAAGAACTATTCTAAGCCTAACCTTTATTATATCAAAGGACACTAATATTCTACCTTTTTGTGCCTTTGATAGATAGAGAAAAACATAGTATTTTGGTAAGTTATTAATGTCTTTCTTTATAGCTTTGTCTATTTTTGAACCTGAAGGGTAAAATTCACTCTTCGCTTAACGCTCGTCAAATTTATATTAATTTTAATAGAAATCTGCGAATGTAATGAGCAGCTAATCTTTCTCTCTTGAAAACGACTAAAACTCATCGGAGATACTCGAGGTTTATTATCTATCAAAACATAAAATTATATATAATCTGATAATTCAGAAAGTTAATGGAATTTGAAAATAACATAGCAATTGTAACAGGTGCAAGTGAAGGAATAGGAAGAGGAATAGCTGAAAAACTTGCATCAGAAGGTGCAAAAGTCTATCTTGTTGCAAGAACTCTTTCAAAATTAGAAACAGCAAGAGATGAAATAAATCTTAAATATCCTTCCAAAGCAGAAATTGAAACTGCAGATATAACTGATTTTTCAAGAATAAAAGAAATAATTGATTCAGTTTATGAATCTGAAAAAAGACTTGACATTTTTATTAATAATGCTGGAGCCTACAAACCTTATTCTTTTGATTCAGATTTTGAAGATGTAAGATCTTTAATTGAATTAAATATGCTGGCTCCTTTGGAAATAACTTCTTATTTAGTAAATAAATTTAGCAGGGAAAGCTCAAATAAATTAAAAATATTAACAGTTGTATCACAGGCAGCATTAAATGTTTTTACTCAGGGTTTAGGCTATGGAACTTCAAAAACAGGACTTGCTTCTGGATTATTTCATATTGAAAAAGACATGAAATATAGAGGAATTGAAAATATTGAAATGTTTAGAATTTATCCTGGAACAGTCGGTACTGAAAAAATGATGGAATTAGTTAAAAAAGATATTCTTCAAAATCCAATAAGTTTAGAATCAGTTGTTGAAGTTGTTGATAACTTACTATTAGGAAAAACAAAAACAAGAGATATAAGAATAAGTTATTTTCCAAACTCGCCAAAAGGAGTAAAAATAACTTATCTTGAATCAGATCCAGATAAGTTTTCATTGTTAGATGTTATTGATGAAACTCTTATGTGAAAGTTATAGACATTATTATAGAAGTTGTATTTATAGAGAAAGACATTAATAACTTACCAAAATACTATGTTTTTCTCTATCTATCAAAGGCACAAAAAGGTAGAATATTAGTGTCCTTTGATATAGGTATTAAATTTATATAAACATTTTTTCAATTATAATACTCTTTTTATTATACTATCTATTTTAATTTTTAATCCCTCTCCACTTGAGGATGTTCAATACCTCTTTCAATCATTTTTTTCAGGCTTTTAATATGCTTTTCTTTTTCCAGTTCATATCCTTCTGTATTTGTTTTTTCATGAAGAATTAACTTTGAAATATATTCTCCTCCAAGAAAATGAGGAGTTAAAACATAAGAAGCGCCTTTTTTATAGAAATCCAGTGCATCTTTAACACTATGGGCTCTTGTGATAATAATTGCTTTTTTATTGATTAATCTGACATTTTCTATAAGAATCATATTTGTTTCAAAATCAGGAATTGTTGAGATTATTAATTTTGTATTGCTTAATGGCAGCTCTTCCAACAATTCAGTATCATAAGCATCACCATAAATTGCAGGAATTCTTAATTTATTCAAGTTAGAGATTATATCTGGATTAAAATCCACTACAACATAATCATGTTTTATTTTTTTTAAACTTTGAAGTATTCCAAATCCGATCCTGTTATATCCAAACAAGATAGCATCATATTTCTTTTTTATATCTCTTTTTTGAATAGCATCTTTTCTTTCAAATATTGTCAGGATTGAAGACATTTTATTATAGAATTTTTTGGAATAAATAATCATATAGGTTGATAAAGTAATTGTTATAACTCCAGTTAAAGTTATTGTAGAAACAACTTCATTGGTTATATGTCCTAAGGATAATCCAAGAGCTAAAACAATTAAGGAAAATTCAGAGATTTGTGCAAGTGTTGTTCCAACTAAAAAATTATTTCTTTTAGTATAGCCGAATAAAGCCATTAAAATAATTAAAATAACCGGTTTAAGTATAAGTGTGATTAATGAAAGAATAACAGCATTTAATAAAATAGGCTGGATATTCTTGATAGGAATATGCAGTCCAAGTATTATAAAAAATAATACTAAAAAGAAATCTCTAAGAGGTCTAATTTTAGCGCTTATTTCTACACTATATGGTGAAATTGATAGAACAACACCGGCAATTAAAGCTCCAATTTCAAGTGAAAAACCAAAAAAATTAAATAAAGCAGCAATGGAAAAACACCAGGCAATTGAAAACAAAAACAATAATTCCTGGGATTTAGCCACTGATTTTAAGATTAAAGGCAGAACAAAAAATCCAATGAATACAGTTAGTAGAAGCAATCCTCCTCCGCTAATCAAACTTTTTATCACAAAAGAACTTAATGAATCAGAGCCATGAATAATTCCAGTTGAAGAAATAATAATTAAGAGAACAATAGCAACCAAATCCTGGATAATTAATACTCCAATAGAAATTTTTCCATGAAATGAATCCAATTCCCCTCTGTCAGATAATAACTTCATTACTATAATTGTAGAAGAAAACATTAATGTTATTCCAGCATAAACCGAAGAAATAAGATTCCATCCTGCTAAATAAAAGATTATAACAAAACCAAATACAAAAGTTAAAGCCATTTGTACCAAACCAATAAACAATGAGGGTATTCCTATTTCTTTAATGACTTTTGGATTTAAATGCAATCCAACAATAAATAATAGAAATGCTATTCCAAATTTTGAAAACACATTGATTATTTCATTGGATGTGCCTCCAAACTCCAGAATAAAAGGGCTGATAATCATTCCTGCAAAAATATAGCCAACAATAACCGGCTGATTAAACAATCTTACTATATATGATACTACAAATGCTACAAGAAGTATCATAGCAAATTGGAAAAACATGCCTTCAACAGCCATTTTATTTACCTTTTCTCTCCCTCTTTTTTATCTATTAATAAAGGGAATTGGGTATAAAAAGGTTTTTCAATGTTCTCAATTCATCAAAACAGCTACAACTCTGCTTGTTAAAGGTTCAAACCTTTCTCTAAATACATTAACTCTTTCTTCTGGATAAAATCTTTTTAATCCTTCAAAAACATAATCTCTTTCTTTTCTTAAACTTCTCCATGTAACCAATCCTTCTGTTGCAAGCTGTTTTATTCCTTTCTTTTTGTCATAATGCTTGTCATATAAATCATCTACTCTGCTCAACCAGGCTCCAAAATTATATAATGCATCTGCTTTAGTTATCGGGGAGCTTCCGTTTAGATTATAGCCTCCTACTAAAGACAAACTTAAATCTTCTTCTTCAGGAAAAATAGCTGAATATGATAAAAGAACTGAATAACCTCCTGTTCTGTCTTTTATATCAATAATCTTTTCAGGATGAATAAATGGATTTAATAATTTTAAGCTGTCTTCTTGGGATTTATTAAATTCTCTGATTATATTTCCAAAATCTTTTTCAAAATATACTGGAAGTAAAAACTTTATTCCTTCACTTAAACAGTAAAATAAACTTAATTTTTGATTTCCATTTTCATAAACTTCATTATTTAATATATAAACTTCTTCTGGATTAACTTCCCCATTATCTAAAAGATCATCAGCTATTCTTCCTATCGCTCCCCCAAAAAAAGATACATCTTTCATATATTCATTAAATAATTTTCCTTCTAAGTCACATAAAGCTTCACTTCCGAATTTTGTTATAACCATTGCAGTAAGGTTTCTTTTATTTCTTGTCCAAGAATTATATTCATCCATCAAATTAGGATGATTTTGTCTGACATAGCTTTTTAATATAATATCTGCTTCAACTGCTGTTAACTTTGCTTCTTTATTTAACTTAAGTAAAGCTCTAATTTGTTTTATCATTTAATTCAAGAAATACAGTCAGTTAAAAATCTTGTGTTTATTAGACTTTACATATTTTAACTCTAAAAAGTAAGTTTCACTCCTATCTCAAACGCTAGTCGAATTTAGATTAAATTTAATAAAGATCTGTGAAGGGGTGAGCAGCTAATTATATAGGGAAAGATGGTAATCTTTTCCAAGAGAAGTCATAAACCAAACCTAAGAAATGTTTATATAGAGTTATTTTCTACTGAATTAATGGATGATTTAATTCAAAAAGAGACAAGTGTGATTCCTATTCCAACAACTGAAAAGGAAAAAGAATTACTTGAACAAAGAAAAAAGAAAATAATCAATTTTCTAAAAAAACCAGTTGTATGGGTTTCATTCTTCCTTATAATAGCTGTTTTATTAGGTATTTATATCAGAAGTTTGCCAATGCAAAATCACGCTCAAGCCCCAGTTTCTTTTTCGGGTTTTTTATTAAATCCAGGCAAAGCATATAGTGGAACTCCGGGATTATGGGATATTACAACTAATAATTGGACTCTTGGTCCAGACTTAGATCCATGGTTATTTTTGAGAACAGCAGAATCAGTTGTAGAAACAAATTCAGTTCCTAAAATAGATATGATGAGAAATGTTCCTTTAGGTTTTGATAATTCCGGAGAAACAATGCTTCTCCCTATATTAATTGACTGGACTTATCATTTATCCAGTTTTTTTTATAAAGGAACAAATATAGAATTTGCAGCAGCATTGTTTCCAGTTATAATGTTTGTTTTAACAATAATATCTTATTTTTTATTTGTTAGAGAAGTATTTGTAAGAAAAACCAGACAAAGCAAAATTAATGCCAATATAATCGCATTAATCTCTACATTTTTAATGATTGTTATTCCTATATTTTTATCAAGAACAGTTGCAGGAATTCCAGAAAAAGAATCAGCAGCATTTTTCTTTATGTTTTTAGCTTATTTTTTCTTTTTAAAAGCCTGGAAATCAAAAAAATTAATTATTGCATCAGTATTTGGAGTTTTGGCAGGAATAACAACAGCTTTAATGGGTTTAATATGGGGTGGAGTTCTTTATATTTATATTCCTATTGCAATTGCAAGTTTGGCAGCTTTAATTTTAAATAAAGTCCATAAAAAAGAAGTAATAATCTATGGTTTATGGATTTTCTTATCTATTTTTGGAACAGTTCTTTTTACAAAAAAGACAAACCTTATCGGGATGTTAACTTCATTGGCATCTGGTATGGCCTTTTTAGTATTTATTATATTCATAGTGAATTTTGTTTTATGGAATACAAAATTATCTAAAAATGAATATTTATCAAAATTTAAGATTCCAAAAAGTATAATCTCTATAATTATTGCAATTGTTTTAGTGGTAGTTCTTTCTTCAGTTTTAATTGGCCCTGATTTCATAGTTGAAAAAGCAAAAGTACTGCATCAGACTATTTTCAAACCTGTAACAGGAAGATGGAATACAACTGTTGCAGAAAACAGACAGCCGTATTTCACAGAATGGAGAGGAAGTTTCGGACCTTTTTACAAGGATATTCCGATAATGTTCTGGCTTTTCATAATAGGTTCAATTGTTTTATTTAGAAATATGTTATATAAATTAAAAACCAAAGATGCGTGGATTTTAACTATTGCCTATGTAATTCTTTTATTGGCAATAATATTTTCAAGATATTCTGGAAACAGTCAATTTAATGGAGAAAATTTAATAAGCAAGACTGTTTATTATGGTGCAGTTTTATTATTTGTGTCTTTATTTATAAAAACATATATGGATTATTATAAAAAAGGAGATGATAGTTTTGAAAGTGTTGATTATTCATTTTTAGTAGTCATTGTATTATTAATCTTGACAGTTTTTACGGCAAGAGGAGCTGTCAGATTAATTATGGTTTTAGGCCCAATCGCACCTATATTTATAGGTTATTTAGCTGTTGAATCTGTTGATAGATACAGAACTTCAGAAGGTCAAAATAAAAAAATAATTTATTTAGTGGTTTCTATTATGGTGATCTTTTTGACCTTTTATGTATTTTATGGTTTGCCGACAGCAAGCCAGAAATATCCTGGATTTTACCAGCAAATAAGCTCAGAATCATATTATTTTGTTCCTTCTTCATATAATCAGCAATGGCAAAAAGCAATGAAGTGGGTCAGGGATGATACTCCAGAAGATGCTGTTTTTGCACATTGGTGGGATTATGGTTATTGGGTTCAAAGCATAGGAGACAGGGCAACTGTTTTAGATGGAGGTAATGCAATTACATTTTGGAATTATTATATGGGAAGATTGGTATTGACAGGAGATAATCAAAAAGATGCATTGGAGTTTTTATATGCTCATAATACAACCCATTTATTGATTGATTCTTCTGATATTGGAAAATACGGGGCATTTTCAAGTATTGGAAGCAATGAAAATTATGATAGATATTCATGGATGATGAATTTAATTCAAAATGAAGCTCAAACCCGTGAAACTAATAACATGACATATTATGCTTATACTGGAGGGATTCCATTGGATGAAGACTTAGTTATTCAGGAAAATGGCAAAGAAATTTTCTTGCCTGGACAAAGTACAGGTATTGGTGCTGTAATTATGCCTCTTAAAAAAACCAATTCTTCACAGGAATGGGAGCAGCCTTATGCAATTATGATTTATCAGGGAACTCAGCATAATGTTAACATGAGGTATTTATATGTTAATAATCAATTTTATGATTTCAAATCAGGAATAAATGCAACAGCATATGTATTTCCGACAATTATCCAGGATGGGCAGGGTATTCAAGCAAAAAGGCTTGGAGCAATGACTTTTATAAGCCCAAGATTAATGAGAGGAATGTTAGCTCAGTTGTATATTATGAATGATCCTCTAAATAAATTTCCTAACTTTAAATTAGTTCATACAGAACAAAGTCTTCTTGTAGACAGTTTAAATTCTCAAGGAATGGGTCTTCCGGACTTTGTTTATTATAATGGAGGAATGTATGGCCCGATTAAAATATGGGAAGTGACTTATACAGGAAATGAAACATACAAACCAGAATACTTAGATAAAGATCCTGATAAATATTTATCCTGGAAATTATAAATAAACTTTAAATTTATGAAAATTAATTATATTGTTAATCATGAAAAATCAATATATAGAGACCTGCATTAATTATATGGCATTTTGTATGCAATTCTCTATCTGTATAACTGCGAAGAATTGTAACTTAAGCAACGCAGTTATCCATAAATATACGCTAAAATTTAGTTATGAATATTAAAATGGAAATTATACTTTTTATTCCTATTTTGCTGAGTTTTCTTCTTGTTATTTTGATTATTCCAAAATGGATAAAAAAATGCAATGAAATCGGGTTATTATGGGAAGATATGAATAAATTTAATCATCCGAAAAATGTTGCTTCTTCTGGAGGAATAATTGTAGTTATTTCTTTTGTTTTAGGAGTATTTCTATATTTGGCATTTAAAACATTTATTTTTAAAGATCCAGATTCAAATTTAGAGATATTTTCTTTATTATCTTCAATACTTATTTTAGCTATTGTTGGTTTGACTGATGATTTGCTTGGCTGGAGAAATGGAGGCTTGTCAGTAAGATTCAGATTATTTCTCATTTTATTTGCATCAATTCCTTTGGTAGTTATAAATGCAGGAGTTCATCAGATTAATCTGCCTTTTTTTGGGAATTTAAACTTAGGAATTTGGTATCCGTTGTTTTTTATACCTTTGGGAATTGTCGGTGCAACTGCAACATATAATTTTTTAGCTGGATTTAATGGACTAGAAGCAAGCCAGGGCATAATAATTTTAGGATTTTTATCATATATTGCATATATTACTGGAACACCATGGCTGGCATTAATTGGTTTATGCATGGTTGCATCTCTTTTAGGATTTTATATATTCAATAAGTTTCCAGCATTGGTTTTTCCAGGAGATATATTAACTTATTCTGTCGGTGCTTTAGTGGCAATAATGACAATTTTAGGAAACTTTGAAAAAATTGCAGTATTTATTTTTATTCCTTATATTCTTGAAACTGTTTTAAAAGTAAGGGGAAAATTGAAAAAACAGTCTTTTGGCATTCCAAACAAAGATGGAAGCTTGGAGCTTCCATATGATAAATTTTATGGCTTGACTCATATATCTATATTTATCCTTAAGAAGTTTAAAACTAAAGTTTATGAAAAAGATGTTGTTATATTAATTAATTTATTCCAGATAATTATATGCATACTTTCTTTAATTATTTTCAGACAATTTATATTTAAATAAAATAGTACAAAATCGAGCATGGACATAAAAGGTTTATTTTCAAGTGAGTTGGGCAAAGGTGCTGTAATCTTATTTATAACTATGAATATTTACAATTTTCTGAATTTTTTATTTCATTTTTCAATGGGAAGACTTCTTGGACCTTCAGGATACGGTGAATTAGCTGTTTTAATGTCAATAATCTACATTTATGGCATTCCTACCGAAGCAATTCAGAATATAATAGTAAGATTTACTTCAAAATTTAATATTAAAAACGAAAAAGGCAAAATAAAGTTTTTAATGTACAAATCATTAAAAAAAGGAGTTATTGTTTCTGTAATAATCTTTTTATTATCTATATTTGTTTCAGTTTTTCTTTCTTATTTTCTTAGAATTAATTTTTGGCTTCTTTTTTTGACTAATTCAGTTATTTTTATCTCTATTATCAGTCCGATTGTAAAAGGAGTGCTGCAGGGAAGAAAAAAATTTTTATTGTTGGGAAATAATCTGATTATTGAATCAGGATTAAAATTAATCTTTTCAATTTCTTTGGTTATTTTTGGATTTAAGGTTTTTGGAGCAATTACTGGAGTATTATTAGGAGTTTTTTCAGGGATAATATTTTCACTTTATTTTAATAGGGATATATTATCAGAAAAAGAAAAAAAAGTAAAATTTGATAATATTTACGATATGAGTATTCCTTATTTTGTTGTAATGCTTATTATTTTATTGTTTTTTAGCTTGGATATTATCCTTGCTAAAAGGTTTTTTTCAGATGAACTGGCAGGAAAATATGCTGTTTTGTCAATGTTAGGCAAGATGATTTATCTTGGAACTTTTGCAATCAGCAAAGCAATGTTTCCATTAACTTCTGAAAGAAAAGAGAATCATCAGGATTCATCAAGTTTATACAAAAAATCATTAATTTTAATAAGTGTTATATGCCTGATTTCGATAATAGTCTATGCTTTATTTCCTGAGTTGATAATTAATATTTTATATGGAGATAAATATGTTGATATGGCTCCATATTTGGTTTATTCTGCAATAGCACTAAGCTTTTTATCATTAAGCAACTTAATTTTAATTTATGGATTATCCACAGATAAATTAAGGAATTTTTATTATCTTTTAATATTTTTGGCAGTTGAATTAATCTTATTATTCATGTTTCACAGGTCTATATATGAGTATATCCTGGCATTTATGGTTTCTAATATAATAATGTTTATAGGCAGCTTTTTTTTCTTAAAAAGACATTAATATGACATATTCTACATTAGCTAAGTTAAGCATAGTTATACCTGCTTATAATGAAGAAAAAAGAATAGGCAAAACACTTGAATCATATTGTAATTTTTTCAGAACTAAAGTCAGGAATAATGAAATTTCAAGCTATGAAATAATTGTTGTTTTGAATAACTGCCATGATAAAACATTGGAAATTACAAAGGATTTAAAGAAAAAATTCAACGAAATAGGAATTATGGATTTAAAGCCAGGAGGCAAAGGTTTTGCAATAACAGAAGGTTTTAAAGAAATACTAAAAGAATCAACAGAACCTGTTAATTATACTCAATCTAATCATTTAATAGGTTTTGTTGATGCAGACATGGCAACACCTCCTGAAGCATTTTTTGATTTAGTCAAAAACATTAATAACTACGATGGATTAATAGCAAACAGATGGTCAAAAAAAAGCATTATAAAAACAAAGCAGACATTATTAAGAAGATTTGTAAGTCGTGGATTTAATGTATTAATAAGAACAATGTTTTTTCTTACATATAGAGATACTCAATGCGGAGCTAAGTTATTCAAGAAAAGAGTTATTGAAAAAGTAACTCCTGAATTAAGATTAACTGAATGGGCGTTTGATATAAACTTACTCTACCTTGCAGGAAAAAATCATTTTAAGATTAAAGAATTTCCAACTATCTGGGAAGATAAAAAAGATTCTAAGTTAAATTTAACTAAAGTTCCTGTCCAGATGTTTGCGGGTATTTTAAGATTAAGGTTAATTTATTCTCCTTTTAGAAGACTTCTCAAGCCATTAAAATTCATATTAAAAATCTCTGATAAGATTCTAAGAAACAGATAAAAAGCAGATAAAAAAATAAAATGATAAATGAATTAAATTGTCTTTGTTCAAATGAACAAAGGACAAATAAAATGATAAATAATAATCTTAATAAGCCAAGTATCACCCCCCAAGATGCAGTTAAATGGCTAAATCTCCCCCATATTAACTCTCTCACATCAATCTCAGCTGTTAGGCTGCAAATAACAATTTAAAATGAAGACCAATAACCCCTATAACCAACCAATAATTGTTGCTAATAACTTAAATCTTTCCCATATTAGCTTAAATATATCAATATCGGCCGCAGACTGCAAATAATAAAATGGAAACTAAAAACCTAAAATCTAAACTAAAGTCTAAACCACAACCTAACAAACTAAATTTAGGTTGTGGACAAAGAATAATGAAAGGTTATGTTAATCTTGATTTTCTTAAATTAGATGGTGTTGATGTTGTTCATAATTTAGAAAAATTTCCCTGGCCATTTAAAGACAATACATTTGATGAAGTTTATACCTCTCATGTATTAGAACATTTAAGTGATTTAGTTAAAGTAATGACTGAATTAAGAAGAATATGCAAAAATCATGCAAAAATAAGGATTATAGTGCCTCACTTTTCTTGTGGTAATGCTTACAGAGATCCAACTCATAAACATAATGGATTTAGCTTATTTACCTTTGATTATTTTACAGATAAAAGCTTCTATCAACTTCCACAATTTAAAATAATCAAGAGAAAACCTAATTTTATCGGACAAGAATTTGCCTCTTCTTTTTTCATCAAGTCTATTAACAACATATTTAACAGCATTGTAAATTTAAATCAAAAAATATATGAAAGGTTTTTTTGCTGGATTTTTCCAGTTTATGAAATATATATTGAACTTGAGGTAATAAAATAAATAAAACAAGTAAAAAATGAAACAAAAAACAATATTAATTTCAATCTTAATTATTTTAATCTTATTTGGAATATTTGCAAGACTTATTTCTCTAAATAATGATTATACAGCTGAAGAAACAGAATTTACAAGAGCAGCATCTGCATTAAAAAATACAGGACATCCTATATTTTATCAGTCACAATTACACTCAGATAAATTAGGTTTATGGCATCCTCCTATGTACATATTTCTTCTTTCAGTAGTTTTCTTATTTATTGAAAATGAAATTAGTGCAAGATTAATTAACATAATTTTCTCACTATTAACATCAATACTAATTTACATGTTCTGTACAAGTCTTCTAACTTTCAACAAAGACAATAAATACAATAAAGAAAACAAAGAAAAAGGTAAAATAATTGGATTAATTTCTTCTGCTTTTTTCTTATTTAATTATTATATTTTATCGTCGTCAGTTTTAATTGATATAGATGCATTATCAATGTTTTTTGTGTTTTTATTTGTATTTTCAATCTTAAAACATCAACAAACAAAAAGCAATCTTTTCATCTTAATCGCAATTATTTCATTATTCTTCTCAATATGGAATAGATATCCAATTGCATTTTTAGTTTATGTAGGAATTGGACTATATTACCTATTTAACAAAGAGCTTAGAAAAGACTTTGCTAAATATTTCCTTGTTGGTTTAATTTCAGGACTTTTATTTTTATTATCTTGGGGTATTTACAGCACCATAATAGAACCAGGAACATTTTTCTCATTTCTATCTCACAATGTAAGTTTAGGAACAGAACAACTTTCAAATCCTTCAATTTACATACTAAGTTTTTTATTAAATATCTCTCAATTCATTAGATTATTCACATTTCCAGCAACTATCTTAATGCTCCTATCTTACTTCTACCTAATTCCAAAGAAAAAGGAAAAAGGAAAAAGAAGCAAAATAATCAATATCCTCGCAATTTACACATTAATAATAATAACTTTCTTTTTATTTGTTCCACGTCCAGCATTTGGTTATCCAAGATATTTTCTTAGTATATTTCCAGGAATAAGCATACTTATAGGAATTTTAATCTATGAAACAATAAACAATAAGCAAACTAATAATCAGCTATCTAAAAAAGAAATATTAATTCTGATTATTAGTTTCATTATCTCAATAATCCTATTACTCTTACTCACCCCTCAACCAACAATCTATTATAGCAAAGGTTTAATCCAATCAACAAATATTCCAGATTTCTTATTTAATTTATTTGCAACATTGCCCTTATTATTTGTATTATTTACAAAAAGAAGTTTAAGAAGAATAGCAATAATTGTTTTACTTGCCCTTGTTTTAAGTTATAGTCTTTATTTTGATTATAAATTCATAACTTACGAGTCTCATATTAAAGAAGTTGGACTATATATTCATGAAAGAACAAATGAAAACTCAGTTGTAATTGTTCCTAATGCAGTTGGACATTATACTCAGAGGAAATTCTATAATAATGATAATAACAAACCAAGATTAGATTTTTCATATTCTTATCTAAACGAATATTTCACAAAAAGCTTAGATAACAGAAATATGAATGATCCATTCTTCTGGCCAAATGAAGAAGGTATTTATTCAGGACTTTACCTACCCGGTATCCTAACTGAAGACCTAAACAACATAGAATATGTTGTTAAATACTATGAAGTAAACGAAGAAGGTGTTGAATTAGAAAAAAGAATGGGGGAATTCTATATTTACAAGATAAATAACCTCTAACCATAACCTCGCGAATCTAGATTAACTCTCTTTAATATCTGCGAACATGGTGAGCAGCACATTTTCAATTTCCTCTTCTTTAAATTTCTCTACACTCTTTGAAAGCATTTTCTTACCCCACTTCTTATTAACAGCATTAGCAATTTTCTCAGCTAAATCATTAATATAATATGGTTTAGCAAGATATCCATTTTTTCCTTCTATTATTATTTCTTCTGGACCACTTCCATCTTTCCAAGATATGGCAGGTGTGCCACAGGCAATAGCTTCAGCCAAAGATAATCCAAAACCTTCTTTAGGACAAATTGAAATAACTACCTTAGCACAATTGTAAAGTTTGACTAAATCTTCTTGCTTAAGTTTTCCTAAAAATAAGATGCTAACTTTGTGTTGTTTAGATAAAGATTCAAGTTCATTCCTTATTTTAGATTCATATTCACCTGCAATAACTAATTGCAATTCCTTATTTTTAATCTTGCTTAATGTAATAATTAACCAATCTAATTTCTTTTGTTTAACAACTCTACCAGAACTTAAAATAAAATCTTGTTGGATTTTATTGTTTATTTTAGCTAGTTCACTATGTTTTATATTAATGGTTTTAAACTGATTACTTACTGGAGCATATATAACTTTTCCATCTACTCCATAAATATCTTTTATTCTTTTTTGAACAGACCTACTTGCAACAAAATGGCTGCTGGCATTTTTAACACATAATTTATCTAATCTTCTAAAAGGTTTTTTGAGAATTTTTTTAACAACAAAATAAGCAAAAATTCTTTTAATATCATTCATTGCCCATTTTAAATCAGCTTCATATAGAAATTTTGGAGGATGATGAATATGAAGTATGTAAGGTATGTTAAATTTCTGCTTAAGTTTGTATGCTAAATAAGATGCTGGAAAAGAATGGCAAATTATTAAATCAGTTCCTTTAAACTTGTTTAATATTTTTTTTCTAAATAAACTTGTAGAAATTTGTATTGTTTCTGCTTTTATTGGAAGTTTACCATATTCAATTACTTTAAACTCTGAAAGTTTTTCTTTTTTCAGTTTATCGTCGACAAAAGCAAATGCAAAAGTCACATTATAACCTTTATTTTTTAGGGTTTTTCCCTGAAAAAGCATAACTTTTTCTAATCCGCCATTTTCAGAGAAAAAGTCATACATAATTACTATCTTTTTAGTTGATTTCATTTTAAATTGCAGCCTTCGGTTTATGGATAGTGGGTGTTGTGATTTAATTTAGAATATTTGCAGCCCACGGCTGATATTAATATATTATTGTTAATAGGGGAGAGATTTAGCTGTTTAATTACATCTTGGGGGGTGATACTTGACTTGTTATGATTATTATTTATCATTTTATTAGTTAACATCTTGTTTTACCTTAATTTATTTTTTATTAGTCCTAACCTATGCTTTAAAATGAGTAATATCATCTTTAATCCAATTACAAATGTTCGTTTCATGTCACCTGTTGCTGAAGAAATACCAACTCTTCTAAGATATCTTACTGGAATTTCAATAAATGGAATTTCATTTCTAATAATTTGAAGCATCATGTCTGGATTAAATTCCATTCCAGTTATAATGAATTTATGCTTTATTTTTTTATATGCTTTTCTATTGATTAATCTGTATGTACAACCAACATCTGATAAAAAAGTAGTTCCAAAAAGAAACTCAATTAATTTTGCAACAGCAAAATTTCCCCATTTCAAAAACCAGCCCATATTTGCACCTGAGCCTATCATTATTGAAGTGGTTCTTGTTCCAAAAACAACATCAAAATTATCTGAATAAGCTAAGAACTTAATAACATCATTAGGATCAAATGTTCCATCTGGTTCAGACATTATGATTAAATCTCCTTTACACTCATGTAATGCTCTTCTGTAACCCCATCCAAACCCTTGTCTAGGTTCATGAAAATACCTCGCCTTTGTCTTAAGTATTTCTTCTTTAGTTCCTTTTGCTGCATTATTATCAACTACTATAACTTCATCAACATAGCCTGTTTTAAACAAACCATCAATAAACCATCTAATAGAGTCTTTCTCATTATATGTTGAAAATACCACAGAAACTTTCTTATTTTTCCACATTTTTCATACCTTTTAGCATATCATTTAGTATAATTCAAAGTCTAAAAGTAATTTAAATAATTGATTATAGTGGAGGAGATAGGTGGGGAGGAGAGGAGGATGTTAGGGGGAGTTGGAGAGAAATATCAAATAGTTTATATTGTGAATATCAAATAGTTTATATTGTCAATAGAAAGATTTAAAAATGTAAGAGATGTATAATAATCATGATATCAAAAGAAACAATAAAGAATGTAATAATCTCTCAAAGGGAATTTCTGGATAGTTCAGAACAAGGAACTTTAAGGGAAAAAAGCAAAGAAATAAATATAGAAGAGTCATTTGCACTGATAGTTACAGGTATAAGGAGATGTGGAAAAAGTACACTTCTAAATCAGTTACTAAAAAAACAGAAAAAGGGATATTATCTTAATTTAGAAGATCCTAGATTGGGAGGGTTTGATTTTTTAGATTTTAATAAAGTTAAATTAATCATGGAAGAAATTTATGGTAAGGGAGGAGTTTATTTTTTTGATGAAATACAGACTATACCTAAATGGGAGAAATTTGTAAGATATTTAGTTGATAAAAAAGAAAAGGTTATTTTAACTGGCTCAAATGCATCAATTCTGAGCAGGGAGCTTGGAACAAAACTAACTGGCAGACACCTTTCGATAGAGCTATTTCCATTTTCATTTAAAGAATTTCTTAACCTTAAAAAACAAGAACCTTCAATTAGTTCTTTTGAAGAATACCTCATAAAAGGAGGGTTTCCAGAATACATTAAAAAAGAGAATCCTGAAGTTCTTCATGAATTGCTGTCAGATATTGTAATGAAAGATATTGCTGCAAGATTTGGAATAAAAAATACCACTATTCTTAATAAAATAGTAATTTATTTAATAAGTAATACTGGGAAAGAATTTTCATATAATTCAATCAAAAAAATGTTTGAAATTAAATCAGTGAAGAGCGTTATAGATTATATTTCATTCTTTGAAAATGCTTATCTTGTTTTTACTGTACCTAGATTTAGCTATTCATATAAACAACAGCAGGTAAATCCAAAGAAAGTTTATTCTATAGACAATGGATTCTCTTCAAATAATTCAGCATCATTCTCAAAAGACTATGGAAAAATGCTTGAAAATTTAGTATTTTTAAATTTTAGGAAAAAATATAAGAACATTTTTTATTTTCAAGAGAAAAATGAATGTGATTTTATTATTAAAGAAAAAGATAAGATTACACAAGTAATTCAAGTTTGTTTTGATTTAAACGAAGATAATAAAGACAGGGAAATAAATGGTGTTATGGAAGCAATGGATAAATTTAATCTAAAAGATGGATTAATTTTGACATATAATCAGGAAGATGAATTCAAAATAAAAGATAAAAAAATAAAAGTATTGCCTGCTTGGAGATGGTTGGTTCTTAGTGGTTAAATGTTGAGTAGCTAACAAGATTGCTGACGCAATCAACAAGAGGTGGGATAAGAAAGCATTTGCAAAGACAATTAGCAAGGTTAGATGGGAAGTGAGGGGGTTGGTGAGGGAAGTTGAGAAAAGCAGATAAGAAGAAAAAAGAATTAACTAAAGATTTTGAATATATTTTATTGGAGGTAATTCAGGATATTTCTTTTTCAATGCTGGATGATAATGTACTTCTTCTAAGAGATTTTCTTTCCAGTCATGAGTATCAGCAGTGATAATTACAACTTCTTTTTCTTTTTTATTATGCTCTTGCACTGCAGATGCAAGGGTTTTTGCATCAGAATCATTCTTTATTGAACTCCCTAAATTAAGAAAAGTAAGGAGATGACTTTTTAATTCGAAATCTATTTCATTAATTGGAACAACAAATTCATCAACTTGCTCTTGAAGAAATCTGTCTATTCGAATTTCAATCTCTAGAAATGCTCTTTCAAACTTTTTTATCATTTCTTTTTTATCAGAAGTATGTCTAAAATGAGTAATTAACTTTATTATTTTCTTTTTATCTCTATCATATAATTGTCTAGACTCTTCTGAGCTATAAGGTTTATAATTAGAATTATTTATTTGACGAATTAGTTCTCTGAAGAGGATTTTTTGTCTCTTCTTCCACCTAGGAAGGTTTTCATCTTTTATATAATAGCAAAGCAGGAATTTATCATCCTTTTTTCTGTTAACAAACTCTATAGACTTTTTTATAAAAATCTCTTTATCCCCTTCACCAATGTAATAAAGGATTATGCACATATCTAAAAACCATCTCATTCTTCATTCGCTCCTTCTAAGAGTATCTCGATTATTTTCTTTTCATCTTCATTTAATTCAACTTTTTGAGGAGTTAATGTTTTTTTGTATTCTGATAAGTTATTCAATTTTTCTTCAATTTCAAAAGAGTAGGTTTTAATCCTAGAATCTTTAATGCATTGGGTTATCTCTTGAAATTCTTCATTAATTATATATTCAATATCTTCAAAGAAAAATACTGTTGTCAATGTTTTCCATAATGAATTAAAAGTATCTGCTATTTCTTTTAGATAGCTTTCTTTATCTTCTTCTTTTCCTTCTTTAAATTCCTTTGAATGAAGGATAAAATTAACCAATCCTATAAAGTCATGGTACTGTTTAAACAAGAGAGAATACTTCTCACTTGTAGGCATCTCAAGAAGAAAATTATAAAGATGATCCAGTATCTTTTGAGTATCAATCATTGTGTTTTTTGAGAGTATATAAGAAACATCATCACTTACATTGAATATTTTCATGTCTGAGTGTTGTTTATATTGCTTCTTTTTCTCTTTCCAAGCAATATTAGAATGTTCTCCATTCTTAATTTCATCTTTAATAGCTTTTATTATATTATCAGAATCAGTTGGATCTTTTACTCTATAAATTGCAATAGTTTCTTTATACTTTTCTGGTTCTAAATAAGTAGCCAGGACCTTGCCATAATGAAATCTTACAATAGGAATATCTAAAGAACATTTTTTTACAATATTTACTGCAATTTTTTGCATTGTTGTTTTATTGATAGTTTCTTTCTTTACCTCCTGCCATTTTTCTATGATTTTAGATAGTAAGAAAAGAGAGTCATTTAATTTCTTGTCATCTAAAGCTAAACCATAAAAAACAGGATAATCTGATCTTACATAAACTTTCAAATTTTCTCTTGAATAAATTTCTCGTACCTTTCCTTCTTTGCTTAATTCTTCCAAGTAATTGTTTGTCGTCGACCAGTTTGACTGTAAAAGATCACTTAGTTTTTTTGTAGATATTGGCCCTTTCTTCAAATGAGAAAGGATTTCTTCCTTTATTTGTTCTGCTGCTTTTCTAGTTTGATTCCCTATTTGTTTAGTTTGTTTGGCTGTCATAAGAATTCACCTACCATTTTTTTAGAATAACTCATACCAGATTATACAAAATATACCTTATAAATCTATCTATACTTATAAGTATAGAATGATATGTTTTTAAGTATAGAGGCACTTAAAAACCTCCTGAGAAGTTTAGGGAGGAGAGGAGAGTTAGAAAGGGGCTGGAAAATATTGAAAACAAACACAACTCTTAATTATTCAAATATCCTTTTTAATGCTAAATCGTAATAATCCTTTTCAATTTCAATACCTATAAATTGTCTTTCAAACTTACGTGCAATAACTCCTGTTGTTCCTGAACCTGTAAATGGATCAAGAATAATGTCTCCTTTATTAGAGCTTGAAAAAATAATTCTTCTTAGTAATTCTAATGGTTTTTGGGTTGGATGTTTACCTTGTTTCTTTTCTTTTAATGGAGTTAATGGAATATTCCAAACACTTCTCATTTGTTTTCCGGATGGACTAATTTTATCATTCCATTTTTTCATAAGTTCGTAGTTAAAAGTGTGTTTTGCTTCTTTATCTTTTTTAGCCCATATCAAAGATTCGTGGGTATGAGCAAAATATCTACATGAAAGATTTGGAGGAGCATTAGGTTTATACCATGTAATTTCATTCATAATGTGAAATCTTAATGCTTGAAGTGCATAACCTACTTGAAATATACTATGGGGTGTTCCAGAAATCCAAATTGTTCCATTTGGTTTAAGTAGATCTTTACAAAGTTTAATCCAATTATAAGTAAATTTAAAATCTTCATCAAAACCTTGTGATTTATCCCAGTTTCCTTTATCTACAAGTGCAATTTGTCCTGCTTTGCAAGTTATTCCTCCATTTGAAAGTCTATAAGGAGGATCTGCGAAAATTAAATCTATAGATTCTTTTTCAAGAGTTGGCATTATCTCTAAGCAATCACCTAGAAATAATTTTATTCCCCTTTCTTCAAAATAATTCTCTTTTTCCATATAAGTAAGTAGAACCTATAGTTATTATATTTAAGGATTTTTTGGTAAGTTAAATGGATCTGCTTAAAAAGTCTACTTTCTTGTGTTTTTTATGGAGTATCAGCCTAGAAAGAAGAAAGAAGAAACAATTAAGCCACCACGAAAATACTCAATAAAAGAAATTCAATTAAGTGATGGAACTATAATTGGAGTTTTTGAAGGAGATAGAGGATTTATTAAAGATCATGATATTATTATAAAATATAAAGAAAAGGGTAAACAAGTTAGAACACCCAAACATATTCATTGGGTTATAGATTTACTTATTAAAAAACAGCATAAACCAGAACTTACTATAAAATTTATGAAATATTTAAGAGAAATGTATGATAAAGTTGAAGGTTTTAAAAGTAAAGAAGATAGAACTAATTTTGTTTTGAAAGAAACAACAAAAGAAAAATTAAAGTCATTTGAGGAACTTAATGAATATGGGGAATATAAAGTAGAATTTATTGGACATCTTATTGAACTTATGATAAAGATGGAAAAGAACACTCCACCTGAAAAACCTGCAAGAGTATTTAGAGAGCTTATGGATTCTGTGATTGAAGAAAAAGAAATTTTTGTTATAGTTAGTAAAGCTACACAAATTGGAGGGTGATAAACCGAGATAATTATGGCAGTAATGGGAAGAACTAAAAGGGCTGTTGCACAGGGTTGGAATGCAAAAAATAAAAAGAGAGATCAAGACAATGCCCTTCTGGCATAAGGATAACTACTCAAATCAATCCAATAATCCAGCTTACTCATTATCTTTCTCCTATCAGGAGGTTTATAAATAAAAAACTCAACATTTTTTAAAGGATTTTTG
>Ga0209542_10000534_pt1 | contig 91558 bp, 88 predicted proteins | sample RifCSPhighO2_01_FD_184028 | JGI IMG/M metagenome (GOLD analysis project Ga0209542, IMG submission 184028) | Soil microbial communities from Rifle, Colorado - Rifle CSP2_plank highO2_0.1 (SPAdes) (version 2) | ecosystem: Environmental > Terrestrial > Deep subsurface > Rock core/Sediment ...
CAAGCCAATTCAATATTGCTTGATGAGAATATTGAAAATGACGAGCTACGGAACGAATGCTTCGACCTGATTTAACCATTCGCACTGCTTCCATGCGTAAGCGCGGCAGACGAGGATTGTTTTCATAAGCCATATACATAATTTTAGCAGGGGTGGTCACAAGCTATTGAACCATTACGGCGCATTGACAATTTTTTATCGGCATGATCCAATATCTTGAGGTCATAGTGCGACCCGAGTGGCTCGATAAAATAAGTTGAAACAAATAAGCGATACACACACTATTATTTTTAGTGGAAATATTGTATGATGTTGCTGTGAATTATCAACGCGCTGATGAGCAACTTATCACTGATTATCTTAATGGCGACGAAAAGTCGTTTGAGTTCCTTATCCAGCGATATCTTAAACCAATCTACAGCTTTACTTATAGATATGTAGGCAGCGGGCAGGAAGCCGAAGACATTACGCAGGAAACTTTCATAAAGGTTTGGCACAATCTTAAAAAGTTCGACAAAAGCAAAAGTTTCAAAACTTGGATTTTTTCGATTGCTAAAAATACCGCGATTGATTTTCTAAAAAAGAAAAGGGCCATTCCGTTTTCAGAATTTGAAAAAGAGGATGGCGGAAATGCAATCATAGACACTCTTGCCGATCCATCGCCCCTGTCTCTAGAACTTTTAGAAAAAGCTGGTATGGCAAAAATACTCAATGTGGCCATGGAGAAACTTTCACCGCAATATCGCATGGTTTTATTCTTGCGATATAACGACCACTTCAACTTCAGAGAAATAGCCGAATCGCTCGGCGAACCGCTCAACACTGTAAAGTCGCAGCATAGACGAGCGCTTGTTATGCTCAAAAAATTACTTTCATAATTATGGAAATTCAACAGTTAATAGTCGGTTTTATCCTCACTGTTTTTGGCGGATTAAATGCTATTCGGCCGGAAATTTTAGTTAATTTCAACATCTGGACGCAGAAAATAATTATGGGAGCCCAATATATTCCAAGCCGCCACACATTCATGGCGGCACGGATATTCGGCGCCATCCTTATCGTTTTAGGCCTTTTTAATTTAGTAGGCGGTATTCGCTAAAAGCTGTAACAAGTTTCTTCGGACCCAGCGACAAAGGGATGCACCCAAACGCATCCCTTTGTCGTATTAGTAAGTAATGCAATATGCGCAAAGATTACGAAAAACTATTTACTAATCTTGAGCCGCCAGAGCCGCAAGTTGGCCTTTTTGACCGCATTCTCCTCGCTATAAAGCGCGAACAGGAATTACGAAGTTCCAAAAGGCTAGCGTTTGGATTCCTGGCTCTTTTAGCTATTTCATTCATAGCCACACCGTTCTCTTGGACATTGTTTTCCGGGCAAATGGCCGAATCGGGGGTTCTCCAGTTTATATCAGTCGCAATGAGCGATCTCGGAACTTTCCTTTCAATATGGCCTGATTCTGTCGTGGCTGTTGCCGAGTCACTGCCGGTTACGGGAATTATCTTACTTACCGTAAACATGATTTTGGCAATTTTTACCTTGCGTCTGTTTCTTTACAAAAAGAGATTGCTGGTCGGCTATCTCTTTCATGCAGGACAATTAGCTTAAATAACTTAAAAATATGAACGAAGAAAAAACAATTAAAAAATTCTTCCAGAATCGCGATGTTCTTAAATGGGTCATCGTAGGGCTTGCCGGGTTTGCGGTGCTTATTTTGGTATTCGGGGCTGGCGTAAAAATCGGAACTATGAAGGCCGTGTATTCTTATCGCTGGGCAGAAAACTATCACAAGAACTTCGGTGGGCCTCGGGACGGATTTTTGGGTGATCTGAAAAATTTTCCTCAAGGGGATTTTATCAATGGCCATGGCGTATTTGGTTCAATTATTAAAATCAACGGCGGTACGATTGTTGCAAAGACAAAAGATGATGTCGAGAAAACCATTCTTGTCTCCGACGGCACAATAATTCGAAATGGTCGGGAGACCATCAAATTATCAGATCTTAAAGTGGATGAGGACATTGTCGTCATTGGCTCCCCAAATGAGGAAGGCCAAATTGAAGCAAAACTTATACGAGTTTTCGACGGCAATCTTCCGAAGGGCTTGCCGTATAGGCCTTCTCGTTCCGTCCCATTCAATTAACTTATATGATTTCAAAATTATTCACCCCGTTAGAAATTTAACTCAAGAATAATGATCCCTAATATTAAAAACGAAAATCAAATCAGTAGCCGAAACCATTATAGAAATATATTTCTAACGGGGTTCACACAAATAAAAAAACGTAAGTTCACATCAGGCATTGCTCTCTTGCTTATTGCCGGTATTGGCTATTGGGGCTTCGGAAATCTTTTCAGCCAAAACGGTGCCGTTCGCTATGCATCAGCGCAAGTTCAAAAAGGCACGCTCATCGTCTCGATTTCAGGAAGCGGCCAAGTATCGGCTTCCAACCAGTTGGATGTTAAACCGAAAGCAAGCGGCGAGATAACGGCTATGTATGTAAAAGCCGGACAGGAAGTGAGAGCAGGCGCGACTTTGGCCGCGATTGACGCGGCAGACGCCCAACGCGCGGTTCGCGATGCCGAAACTGCGCTTGAAACTGCCAAATTAGAGTTAGACAAAGCACTTGAGCCGCTCGATGAACTAACCCTGCTTCAGGCTGAAAACTCTTTGACACAAGCCAAAAATTCAAAACAGAAAGCCGAGGATAATATCAAAAAAGCTTATGAGGATGGGTTTAATACGGTATCCGGTGCGTTTCTTGAGTTGCCAGGAGTAATGACTGGACTTGATGACGTATTTTTTGATGAGGGCGATTTCGAGTCCTATCAATGGAATATCGATTGGTATTTGAATCAAGTCAGTTTGGATAATCGAGACAAGGCGACTCGTTATCGGGATGATGTGACCGCGACATACAACAAGGCTCGAACTGCATATACAAAAAACTTTGACGACTATAAAGCGGCTTCCAGAACGTCTGATAATCAAACCATAGAAGCTCTTATCGCAAAAACATATGAGACAACAAAGTTAATTGCCGAAGCGGTCAAGGTCTCAAATAACTATATCGACTTTGTTCAGGACGATATGGAAAAATATGACCGAAATATTCCGTCCTTACTGTCCACGCATCAATCAAAAATAAATTCGTATACAGGAACTATGAACAGTAATCTCTCAAGCCTCCTCTCTATTCAAAGCACCATAAAAGATTTACGAGAGGCCAGCATAGATGCCGACACAACAATTAAAGAGCGCGAATTATCTCTCGCAAAAACAAAAGAAGGGCCGGACGATCTTGATATTCGCGCCAAAAAAATAACCATTCAGCAAAAGGAAGACGCTCTCATGACCGCAAAACAAGCATTAGCCGATCACTACGTCCGCGCACCATTCGCTGGCGTGATCGCTAAAGTGAGTGTCAAAAAAGGAGATTCCGCTTCAGCAGGAACGGCGATCGCAACGCTTGTCACCAAACAAAAAATCGCAGAAGTTTCTTTGAACGAAATTGATGTCGCCCAAATAAAAGTCGGCCAAAAAGCGACGCTCACTTTTGACGCGATACCCAATCTCACAATCAGCGGACAAGTCGCCGAAGTGGATGCGGTTGGAACTGTTTCGCAGGGCGTTGTTACCTATATCGTCAAGATCGGCTTTGACACGCAGGATGATCGGATAAAAACCGCGATGAGCGTGTCAGCCGCAATCGTTACTGAAGCAAAACCTGACGTGCTTCTTGTGCCAAATTCGGCACTGAAATCGCAAGGTGGAATGAGTTATGTGGAAATTCCCGACGAGTCTGATATGTCTGTTGCAACTGCCAATGTAAGCAATGCGGTATTTCAAAATCCTACTCGGCAACAGCAGATCGAAGTTGGAACAGCTAATGATGAATTTACTGAAATTCTTAGCGGACTCAATGAAGGAGATCTGGTCGTAACAAGAACCATTCAGCCAACCGCAGCTCAAACTACGCAAACACAACAGCAATCAGGAGGATTAAGAATCCCCGGCCTTGGTGGCGGAGGAGGTGGCGGATTTAGAGGAGGCGGAAGTATTCCCCGCTAATCACTAATATGATCGAGTGCACAAACATCACCAAAACATACAAGAGCGGAGAAATAGAAACTCACGCGCTTAAAAACGCCTCGTTCAAGATCAACGACGGCGAGTTCGTGGCTATCATGGGCCACTCTGGTTCTGGCAAGTCAACGCTAATGCACATCATCGGATGCCTAGATACGCCAACAAATGGAGAATACCTTCTTGACGATAAAGATGTATCAAAACTCTCCGACGACGAACTCGCCGACATACGCATGCAAAAAATTGGCTTTGTGTTTCAAGCGTTCAATCTCCTTCCTCGAGCGACCGTGCTTCGCAATGTTACACTTCCACTGGTCTATGCTGGCGTCTCCAAAGAAGAACGAGAAAATAAAGCAAAGGAAGCTCTTTCTGGTTCTGCGTTCCCGGAAAACTTTTGGAATCATTATTCAAACCAGCTCTCCGGCGGAATGATGCAAAGAGTCGCTATTGCCCGGGCACTTGTGAATAATCCGACGCTAGTGCTTGCCGACGAGCCGACTGGCAATCTTGATACTAAAACAGGCGAAATGGTGCTAGAGACTTTTCAGCGACTTCATCAAGAACAAGGCCGGACTATCGTTCTCATTACTCACGAACCGTATGTTGCTGAACATGCCGAGCGCGTTATCAATATTCGAGACGGAAGTATTGTTGAGGATAGCAAAGTAAAAAATCAGCGTATTTTAAACAACCATAACCACAACACAAAATGAATCCCGTTAGAAATCGCGGACGCTTAAATAAAATTATGCCAAGGAATAAAAGGTTAAAATTGATAAGTAAATTACGCAAGACACAGAGCATTAATTGCGTCTGCGTCCTATTTCTAACGGGATGAAAGTCCAAGATATTCTTCAGGAGACATACACAGCCCTTTCGGCAAATAAAGCGAGGTCAGGCCTCACGATTCTTGGTATTGTCATCGGTATCGGATCGGTAATCGCCATGGTTTCCATTGGTCAAGGAGCGAGCGGCCAGATCACATCAAGTATTGAAGGGCTCGGCTCTAACCTTTTAACAGTAAGTCCAGGGGTTGCTCAACAAGGCAGTGGTTTTGTCTCGGCCGGCCGTGGCTCGGCGCAGACACTCAAAAACGATGATGTTGATGTCATACGTCAAATCGCAGGGGTTGCGTATATCTCGCCAGAAAGACAGGGACGATATCAAATTGTCGCTACGGGAAATAATACCAACTCAACAGTTATCGGGGTGTCGCCGGAATATGCAATGGTGCGGAATGTCTCCGTGACAGACGGCTCTTTTATCACCGAAGCAAACTTGCGAAGCGTGGGTCGGATCGCGGTGCTCGGCCCCACTGTGGCACAAGACCTTTTTGGCGAGGGCAATGATCCCGTCGGCAAAACAATTCGCATTAATAAGCTGAACTTCAAAGTTATCGGTGTGACCCAAACCAAAGGTAGCGCTGGTTTTTTCAATCCCGACGACACGATATTTGTGCCGCTTACCACCATGCAAAAAATCTTGGCAGGCGGAGAGTATCTTTCATCCATCGCGATAAGCGTTGAGACAAAAGACCTTATGCCCCAAGTTCAGCAGGAAGCAACTATTGCGCTTGCGGATAAACACCATGTTGATTTAGAAATCCCTGATTTTTCTATCATTTCGCAGGCAGATATCTTAGGGACGCTCACTCAAGTGACTGACACTTTTACCATTTTTCTTGCCGCGGTCGCTGGTATCTCTTTGATCGTAGGTGGCATCGGCATTATGAATATGATGCTTACCACCGTCACGGAAAGAACGCGAGAGATTGGACTTCGCAAATCCATCGGCGCGAAGAAAAAAGATATCTCAATGCAATTTCTTGCCGAAGCGGTCATGCTTACCTTTCTTGGCGGAGGAGTCGGTGTCGCTCTCGGATGGATTCTTTCGATTCTTGTTTCCAGTTTTGCCGGGATAGCAACGAGCGTCTCATTTTCCACGATACTCTTGGCGTTCGGCGTGTCAGCCGCTATAGGAATCATTTTCGGCTACTACCCTGCACGACGTGCGGCGTCATTAAATCCGATTGAAGCATTGAGATATGAATAAAAATTTGAAAACAATTATCTGCGCACTTTTTGGCATCGTTATTATCGCCATTTCTATATTTGCGTACACCAGTTTTTTTGGAGCTCCTCAAAAACAGGCGGAGCTTGAGCAATTCACGGTATCCACAACCACCGCAGAAGATCGCGATAAGAAAATTATTGATGACGCGGGCGAGATCGCAGAATTACTCAAAGAGAAAGGATTTATCAAAAGTATGCTGGGCTTCAATATTGCATTCGCTGGGCGAATATCATCGCGCTGTGTGGATTGCATCGGATCGGGTGCCTATAAAATCTCCAAGTCAATGAGTGCGTTTGAAATCGCCAGCGTTCTAAAAAAAGGCCCCTATATGAAATGGGCCGTGATTCCGGAAGGACTTCGTAAAGAAGAAATTGCGGATATCCTTACCTCCGTTCTCGGTTGGAGCGATGAAGAAAAAGAACAATGGATTTCGGTTTATACTGCAATGAAATTTGATGAAACCGAAGGAGTATATTTTCCCGATACCTACCTTGTTCCCGTTGATGAAGAGCCTATCAAGGTAGCGGAGCGGCTTCGCGTGAAGTTCAATGAAAAATTCACTCCATACGCCGAGGAAACGGCCAAGCAAAATATTAAATGGGATACGCTTTTGAAAATTGCGTCAATCGTTCAGCGCGAAGCCGCCGATAAAGATGATATGCCGCTCATTGCCGGTATTTTGTGGAACCGGTTGCTTAAAAATACGAAGCTTGAAGTGGACGCAACGCTCCAGTACGCGCGCGGTGATGTAGGCGATGGTTGGTGGGCGCCGATAACTTTGGCGGACAAACAAATTGATTCGCCTTATAACACCTACAAGTATGCGGGGCTTCCACCGCATCCGATCGCCAACCCAGGACTTGACGCGATTAAAGCCGTTCTTTACCCGGAAGAGACCAAGTGTATGTTTTATCTGCACGACGAATCTAAAAAAATCTATTGCGCGGAAACTTATGAAAACCATCGGGAGAATATAAAAACATTTTTACAATAAATCGCTTAGTCGAATGATTTGAAAATATTAATTAATAAAAAGTCGTATGAATCCCGTTAGAAGCCGCGATCGCTTCTTTGCGGGAACGACATAAATTATGCAAGGTCGAAGTTATAAAAATAATAACAAGCAGGTCGCGTCTTTTTGATCGCGATCTGCTTCTAACGGGATGAACAAATTAATCACAATCGTAATCGCAACAGCAGTGGTGGTCGGTGGAGGAGCTTTCTTTGGCGGCATGAAATACGCCGAAAGCAAAAGTCTCCGAGGTCGTGTTTCGCAGGCGGATTTTCAGAATCTGCAAAATCTTTCTCCCGAAGAACGCCAACAGCGGCTTCAGGAACTTGGCGCAAACGCCGGAGCTGGATTTCGTGGCGGAGCCGGTGGTGGCCAAAGAGGCGGTGGTGGATTTACGGCCGGAGAAATCATCGCCAGAGATGACAAAAGTGTCGCTGTAAAATTGCAAGACGGCGGCTCAAAAATCGTCTTTCTTTCTGACTCAACCGAGATCACAAAATCTGCGGCAGGCACTTTTAACGATCTTGAAATCGGTAACAACATCACCGTAAACGGAACAGCTAATTCAGACGGCAGTGTCACCGCGCAGACGATTCAGTTAAGATCGCTAAATCGTAACCAATAAAAACAAAGCGGTATTCGGAAGGGCGGGTCAACCTCGCCTTTTTCGTTTCCCGCAAAATCCTTGCGCGATTATCTGCGCGATACCTGCGCAACTACTCCTCGATCATCATGATCTTTTTATCTTTGTAGTTAAGATTGCCGAAGGTATAATTTCCAGCTATATTATCAGTAGTCAAATCTTTCTTTTTGTTTATGTCAAAACTCAACCTCAAATCGGGACTTCTTTTGACGATCTTTGGTCAGTTGTCGTTGATACTATTAGCAACGATGGCGGTTTTTTCAGTTTACAGCCCAGTGCTAGCAATTGTAGGAGTTGATTTTACATTAACGGTGGACGACCTTTACCAAAACTCGTACGGATGGAATCACAACGGCTTTGGTACAAACGAGATTGCTCCGACCAAAAATTTAACTAAAGAAATTATCGTTACAAACGGAGGTGCGCCGATGCGATATGGACTGAAAGCACAGATTATGGGAGGGAGTGAGGCATTTTGTAACGGACTACAAGTGACTATTTTCCAAAACGGGAGTGTAAAAATGGAAGGCAACCTACCAGATTTCGATCTTTCCCTACCGAGCAATCAATTTTATCTCGATACGGGCGGGATTGATACTTGGAAATTCGTTACAGGAATAAAGCACGCGGACGAAAATTTGCCTGACCTGCGCTCGAAATCGTGTGAATTTAATTTTGTGTTTAATGGGTATCAAGATAGAAATTTTGATGAAGTTTTTCCAGATGGCGGATTTTCTGACACAGAAATTGACGCGAATGTAATCGTTTCTGGTGTAAGTTTGATAAACTCTGCGCCACAACTTTCTTTTCCGCTTTCCGGGCCGTATGCCGGTGATGGAATTAATCCAAATAGCGGGGACACTGAAACGCGTTTCTCGGTTCGTGTCGTGTACCAAGATGCCGATGATGACACTCCTATTGTCCGGTATTGTGTGCAAGGCACAAGCGACGATGGATTTTCCCGTAAATTTTGTAGCGGTATCAGTGGGGACTCAAGACTAGACTACGCAATAGGCCAAGAGATGTTAATAGACAGTTCATTTGGCTTGAGTAAAACGGGAAAATACGAATATTTTTTTGACGCAACGGATGGGGTGCAGTATGTCCGCCTCCCAGAACAAGGGGGGTTACCACTTCAAATCAGCAACGAGTTGCCGAACCAACCGCCAATACTTTCCCGGCTTGAACAATGGGATGGTTCAACATCAATTATCGAGGGATGGATTATGCGTTCTCCACGAGCTATTTCTTTTTCCGCAGATGTCAACGACCCGAATGGCGACCAAATTCAGTTGCAAGTGGAGCTTCGCCGATTTGAGGAATCATTCACCGGCACTGATGACGGCGGTATACTAACCTCTGATTTAATACCCTCGGGGCTGGGAACTATCAGGGTTACGAGAGCAAGTCTCTCTGATGGAAAATATCACTGGCGAGCAAGAGCGATTGATTCAAATGGCAACAAATCGGAGTGGCGGGAGTTTGGAGTTGCCGAAAATGTTGACTTTGAAATCCGCACAAAGATTCCAGTTATTATTATTCCCGGGATTATGGGAACTAGATTAGACAGGGCGTCAGACGGCGAGAACGTCTGGCCAAATGGAAGCGAGATGCTATTCCCAGGAGATGAGTATCTCGATGATTTGAAATTGACAGAACTCGGCCAAGAAATTGTACAAATATCCCCCGCAGATATCCTTCGGGAAGAACAAATCAGTATAGTTGATTCCGAAACCTTTGAGATTACCGTATACACCTCCTTCATATACCGACCTTTGATAGAAAGTTTTCTTGCTCGGGGATACATCGAAAATGTAGATCTTTTTGTAGCTCCATACGATTGGCGGCTCGATGTCCAAGACAATATTAATCTGGAACGCGACGGGGGCTTCGATGATAAAATTCAAAGTGCGATTGCCAATTCTCCCACAGGGAAAATAGACATAGTTGCTCATAGCATGGGAGGCATCTTAGCAAATGAATACTTTAAGCACCGTGGGATGGAATTTGTGAATAAGCTCGTACTGATCGGGGTTCCAAAACTCGGAGCGCCTAAGGCATTCCAGACCTTAAATTTCGGAGATAATGATGGATTTGGATTTTCTGTATTCGGTCTGGGGTTTAATATCTTAAATGAAAAGAAAATAAAAGAGATATCTCAAAATATGAAATCAGCGTACGAACTTTTGCCTAGTCGCAGATATTTAAATCTTAATTCAATCTTTCAGCTCGGCTATGTGGGTTTTTTTGGCGGCGGCACAAGTAAATGGCTGAATTATGATGAAACTAAACAGATAATGATCAACGAAGGTAGAAATGAATTTATGCTTAATAATGCTGATGTATTACACCAGTTTTCTGACGAGACATGGCCGGACTCTCCAAACATTTACCAAATTATCGGATGTCTAAACACAGACACCGTCGGCGCATACAGGTTTTATGACGACGGCAAAATAAAAATCGATACCACTCGCGGAGATGGCACGGTTCCGCTTGTAAGCGCGGTAAACGCGCCGATTTTGAATATCCCGGAGGGAGGAAGCAATTATTTTGTAACCAGCAGCGAGGTTGATCATATGGGGCTTGTAAAAGATATCGGAATTTTAAATACACTCCATTCAATTCTAAACAACGAAGTAAACCCCACCGGATATGTCTCTACTTCGCCTTCCGCTTGCTTCTCGCAGCTCCAAAGCGCGACGCGTCTACAATTTAGTACTCATAGCCCAGTAGAATTGCATATATATGATGCGCTAGGTAGTCACACTGGACCTGATGATAATGGCGGTGTCGAGATCGGCATTCCAAACAGCAACTACGAACGTATCAAAGGAAATAGTTTTGCTTTTGTCCCGCCTGACGGAGAATACCGAGTTGTTATCGATGCCTTATCAGAAGGAGATTTTAATCTTGAGATTAAAAGTTATAACAGCAATAGCGTCATAAGTACGGCGACGTATCTTAACGTAGGCCTTGCGGGAAACGAGACGGTCGGGGAACTTTTTTACACTGATACCGATGAACCATTGCCACTTCTCATGGATAATAACGGCAATGGCGCGGCAGACAATGTTGTTATGCCGACTGCAATTCTTTCCCCTGAGGAAAGCGCTGATATAGAACCCCCAGCTATAACGATGACTGAGATTCCAGACACGGTTTCGGTATTCTCGCCAATTACCTTAAATTTTAGTGCCACGGATGACCTTTCTGGTGTTGCTTTTCTCTCGGCAACGTTCGACGGAACATCCATTGAGAATGGTGATAAAATACGCCTCTGTACTGTCGGCGAACACGTGCTCCGAGTTGAAACTACTGATCGCAATGGCAACCCACGCATATCGGAACAGATATTTGAAGCTCGTTATCCATTCGAGTTACACGGCCAGCGCGGTAGCAATGGTGCAGCGCATCTTCCGCCGATTTGCCCGCAGGAAAACTAATCAAGAAGGGGTAAAAAGAGAGCAGTCTATTGTTTCTTTAGATAAAGCCGTATTAAATTATATCCAAATGAGGCATTGTCAAAAAGTTCATTCTTGTTATAAAGTTTATAATATTAACAATGAGTGCCAACAGACATAATGTGACCTTTTTTATAGTGTCTACTTTGTCTACTGACCCGACCGACTCCAATCAAATCGACCTCTGGAAAATATATCAAGATAACCTTACACTGTCTTAATCGTGTCGGTTCTAGACCGATCCACACCACCAACAACATTTTTTATCGAGGGATCGCCTCAGTCAAGATAAAAAATTCACTTTTGAACCAAAATCTGCATTTCAATAAAACTCCATCTCCAACTGTTGATTCTTTCCGCAGTTGCTGTATAAAATTAAATCAAAGGAAGGGAGGGTCTTATGTCCTTATGGAAATACGTTTTTGGAGGTTTAGGATTCTTGGTTTTACTGGTTGCCTTTTTAGTTTGGTTTATCTTCGTCCGCGACCGAGAAAAAGAAGATAGCACGTGGCCAACCCTAAAGGAGCTAAAAAAAATCAGGGGCTGGTAAAAACTCACGAAAGGAGAAAGGTGTGCTTAAAATCATAATAATTGCGGCGCCGCTTGTCATGATCTTGGGAATCTGCATCATCTTTTTTATTGCGATGCTTGGCTCGCTCTCTCCGTGCGGACGTCATAAAGACGATGACAACGATCCGCCAGACAACGATACCGCCGCCGACCCAAACAAAGAGGGCTCTCCACAAGAAGACCCTCATTTGTTTTTTACCCCGTTAGAGAAAGCCACTTGGCTTGCCGCGTGGCGCATTTCTCCCATACGAACATGGCCGTGCGAGTTCTCTAACGGGGCTTACCCGTTCAACGCGGTTCGAAAACGTGCCATTTCTTCGGTTATTGCGATCTCAATTTTATTGGCAAGTCCAGGGACTTTTGAAGTTATCTCGGCAGTAATTTCTTCGATATTTCTTAAATCGCTCCCGTCCATGGCTTTTTTAATCTTTATTGCATCTTCATCGGAAATATTTTCGACAATCACATTGATCAAAACCTGATTTAGGCGCTTCTCCGCTTTTTCTAAAATTTCCTCCCGCTCTTTGGCAGGAAGTTTTTCTATTTTTAAAAATTCAATTAATTTATTTTTGTTGTTTTCCATGTTACTTTTGACTGGCGCGACAACTAATCCTCATCACCTTCGTCTTCATCTTTAAATTTTTTTCCTTTTTTCTTCATCTTTTTTTCTTTTTTAACCAGCTTCCCTCGCCTTTTTTCTTTTGTGTAAGATGAAACTGGCGGCGCATCCGGCACATCGCGAGGAACCACCAAATCATCTAAATGACTTCCCTCCCCTGCTCCCAACAAATCCGCCCTGTCTTCTTTGATATCTTTACCGCCGCCGTTATCTATAAAAATTTTTTCTAAAATTCCGGAAACATTCTCCCTATAATATTTTTTTAATTTCGGATTACTGTCTATTCTTTTCTGAAAATCCGCTGGCAAAACAACATATATTCCCTGGTCTTTTTCCATCAAAAATCTTTTCTCTTCGTCCGGAAGATGCGCTATCCAATTAAAAAGGCTCGTGTAATTTGAAAACTCTTGATTCCTGACTACTTTCCCTTTTTTTCTTATAGAGATTTCGTAATGAATCTGTCCCGGTCGAAGATCGCGAATAATATTATTCTTAAGAAACAAATAAACTTCGTCGTTTAAAATCCGCTCCTCTTTCTCTTTTTCTTTCTCTTTGCTCAAAACCTTGCTTTTTTCTGTTTTATCGACGGACAGTCCTTCTTTTTCAAAAACATTTCCAAATTGCTCTTTTTTCTCCGAAATAAACGCGTCCCCCATAGTTCGCCTTAAAATTCTACGCTCATCCTCTGTTACAGTTGATTCTTGTTCGGCCTCCAACGGCTTAAACACAGGACTTGAATCCGGCTCCAATACAACTCTCTTTAATAATTCATCGATTTCTTTTTGCGTAAGTGCCGAAGCGCGTCTTATATTATTCTCTTGAATTTTAGCCGCAGGTTTTGAAATTTTGCTTTCGATCTCTCTAGCCGTCCCTAAAACTGGCTCAACAACTTCCGTAAGTTCAATCACTTTTTTATCTTCCCTCTTCTCGCGATTTTTATTTCTATAATATCTATCTGTGTAATAAAGCGCGCCTAACGCTCCGGCCGCGCCGCCAACGCTCAAAAGAGCCTCGCCTGTTTTTTTAAGCCACCAATCCTTAACCTCTTCCGCCGCTTCTGTTGCCACAACCCCTCCCACACCAGCTCTGTCATAATGCGCAAGCCAAATACTCATATCATCGGCCGCTTTTTGCGTCATTAAAGCCGCTCTGTCCGAAGCATGATTTAAAATTTCTTCGGCGAAATTATTTTTTGGATTAAAAGGAGCCGCGTAGTCAGACATTCTATCCCATTCCTTATCAAGAACCTTGGCTGCAAATTCCTTAAGATTTGAAGTGTCTTCAAGATTTTGCGCTTTTTCTATAGCCTCAAAAAGCCCATCTCCAGACCCCTCGATTACTGCGTCAGGACGCAACATCCCCGGTTCAAACTTTCCATTAAGAAAATGTTTTAAATAATAATCTTCCGCAAAAACCATTTGCTCTCTAGCAAGAGAAATTTCATTTCCAAGAGCGTTTTGCTCTGCAATAAAATCATGAAGAAGTTTTCGCGCCGCGTTCGTAAGCCCATCTCCTTTTTCCAGAGAAATTTTGTAAACCTTGGTGTCTAAATCTTCAAGCCCGGAAGCCAAAGATTCCTCATAGCTTAACGTATAAGCCTGGGCCGCAGCTTCCCTGATTTTAAAAATTTCCGTATCAGGATCAGGCGCCGCCCCCGCCAAACCGTCTCTTGAAATTTTAGTCGAATCCGAAGTTTCTGGCGCCTCTCCCGAATGCCCCGACAAATCCGTTAAAAGATAAGTAACAAATCCTCCAAGCGCTCCGTAAAAAGCTCCCCTTTTGCCTCCTTGCCAGGCGCCTTTCAAAAAAGCGCCGAATTTTTCAGACTTAAAATCGAGCTCTTTATTAAGTCCGGACCATAAAGCTTTTTTCTCCGCGAAAAGTTCAGGATTTCTGCTGTCCGCGATTTCAAGATACCGAGCCATTTTTTCAGTTGATTTAATTTTCTCTATTCCGATTTTTTGAATTTTTGCTTCAAATTCGCTTTTTGCCAAAGGATTTTCGCGAATACGCTTTGATTCGTTTAGAAAATTTTTAACGCCTTCGATCGTTGCTCCGGAAATAGCCCCTACTGCGGTTCCCGCGACAATCCCAGTCCCGCCGCCAAGCGCAGTTTTAACTAAAAATTTGACACCCATAGCCGCCCCCATACCAGCGCCAAACGTCGCCGCCCGCGTTCCAAAAATTTTCTTTACATCTAAAAAATTTTTTAAACTTTCTTGAAACTCAAGGCCTTTTATCTTTTCTTTTATTGCCGCAAGCTCCCCGCCGCCGCTTTCTTTTAGATTTTGAAAATACTCGGCAAACGCTCCCATTATTTCTCCTACCCCTCTTAAATGTTTTTTTTCTGAAATTGTTGCTCTATAATCATTAAAATTTTTATCCAACTTAAAGTCGCCCAACTTATAACCCAATCTTTCAGCGAGCCTTCTTATTTTTTCTTGTTTTTCATGATTTTTTTCCTCGCTGTCTTCGGTTTTAAGCTTTAACACTCCATCTCTAAGAGACAGCTTCAAATCTTGGGCCATATATTGTTCCGATTCGTCGGCCTCTTCAACATTACCATCAGGTAAGTCTTCAAATTTTCGAGCAGATTCGCCCATTAGACATTAATTAAAAAATTTCATTATCAAACATGCTTGCTCACTAAAACCTCGTCTGTCTTTTTTTCTATGCCTTCGTGCCTCATTCTGATTTCTTCCTCAACTTCCTCACGCGGCCTTCCGTATCTCTGACGCGACAATTGCTTTATATAATTAGCGACTTCAGTATTGCCCTTTTCCGGAGGGATCGTCTTAAAATTAAACGGCTTTGAAGTCTGGCCCCCTATCAAAAGCTTTAAATAGGCATTAAAATTATCTATATTCAAAAGATCCTGCGACGCAAAAACCGGTTCAAATTGTTTTTCCATATATTCGCCGTCATCACTCCCGATCCTAAAAGAGCAGAGCGAGCCAACGTTTCCAAAAACCGCTTTTTTAATATCATCTTCGAGCTGTCCGATAAATTGGTGGGTTATTACCATATCAAGCTTGTACTTTCTTGCCTCGGATAAAATTGTGGCGATTGATTTGGTTGTAACATTTTGAAATTCATCGATATACAAATAAAAATCCGGGCGTTTTGATTCATCAACGTCAACTCGCGACAGGGCGGCCATTAAAATTTTCCCCACCATAATCAAGCCGAGCAGACTTGAATTCAAATCCCCAAGCCTCCCCTTCGACAAATTCAGCAAGAGTATTTTTTTCTGATCCATTACATCACGGACATTAAAAGCGGATTTTTCCTGCGCGATTATCGGCCGCATAATTTCGTTTGAAAGAAAAGTGTCGAATTTATTGGTAACGTAAGGACCGTAATTTTGCAGGCTTTGCTCGCCCGTGGCTTTCTCCGCAATCTGCCGCCAAAACGTGTTTACGATAATATTCTTGGATTTCGAAAGTTTATACTCGCGAAAGGCTTTGTCGGCAAATACCCGAACAACCTCCAAAAGCGTATTGCCGGACTGGGGATCTTCCATAACAAGCATGGTGGCGTTTCTAAAATATTGTTCAAACGCCGGCCCTCCAGCCACGGACATATTGTAAAGTTTATTAAAAATTTCAAGAAGCTCGTTAACAATCAGGCTCCTTTGTTCCGGACGAGCCGGATCAAATTCAAGCATATTGAGTCCCATCGGATAAGCCGTATCCCCGGGATCGAAATAAATAACATCTTCAGCTCTTTCTTTCGGGATAAGTCCCAGAACTTTTTCTATCAGCTCTCCGTGCGGATCAATCACCGCAACTCCTTCCCCGTTTCTTATATCCTGCGCGATCATATTCTGCATTAAAACCGATTTACCGGTGCCGGTCTGCCCGATTATATAAAAATGCCGCCTGCGGTCGTCTTTGTCGATTCGAATATCGGACGACTCGCCTCTGAAAAAACTTCTACCTAAAATAATTCCCTCTTTGGGCGCGTTTACCGGAGGCGGGGCTTCACGCGATTTTAATGTTCTTACCTGCGGAGCCGCTTTTTTTGAAAAAGGAAAGTGATAAATGGAAGCGATTTCTTCAATTGACAAAGGGACCGCGTATTTATCATCAAAAATTCTGAATGAAAAATTTTCTATGGCGGACTTGAGCGCCCAGCCGGAAAGTTCCTTGACTTTGAAACTATTTCCTCCGGGGTTCGCATACTGCAAAAATATCGCTTCAAGTTCGTTCAGTATGCGCTCCGCGTCCTCGGAAGTGGCGGCCGAAGACAGAACCCTGATGTTGGCATCAAAAATTATCTTGGATGATTTTTCTTCAAGCATTTTTACCGCCTCTTCATCGTGAGGCTTTGCGGCGGCTTCAGGTTTTTTCTGTTTCGGGTTTTTAAAAATATCTCCGGCAATTTCAAAATTACCCTTCCGATCAAAAAGGTCCTTGCGGGTTTTACCTTCTTTTAATTTTTCAATCAATTGATGAGCCTCTTTTTTCGTTCCACCGGGCCGCGGGCGGAGCACGATTTGCAGCGCCGCACCTTCACCGTATTCATGCAGTTTCGAAAACGCGGAAGTTATAGTCTCAAGCGGATCGCCGGAAAATTTCTGATACGTTTTAATTGGTAAATGGGGATTCGCCTCCAATGTGACCGACGCGGCTATGCTCGCGCCTATCGGATTAAAAATATTATAATCATGAACAGCTTCTATTTTGGCGTCAGGAAACGCACCATGGAGCTGATTTTGAAGTAAATTCGCAAGCTTCCTAGGGAATGAGACGTAAAAAAATATCTCATTGCCCGTGTTGTGGGCGGCAATTTCAAAAGTAAATACCGGCGCACCCCAAAAAGCCTTCCTAAAACTTCCGGCTTTAAGACCGGAAAGACCGGAGATGAATTTTTCCATCTCGCTGATAAAATTTTTCAAAGCCTCGGTGGGATTTTCGCCTGTCTTCTTGCTTTCAGGAATTGAAATCAAAAAAAGTTGGAGCCCGAACCCGGATCCGATATTATTTATTTTTTTATAGCGCGAATACCAAACGAAAAATATTATCCCGAAAAGCAGGGCAGATATAATTCCTAAAAATACGTATTCGGGACTCATTTTAATTTCCGCGCCGCCTTTAATTTTTCATAATACTGGTCCGCAAGCGTGTCGTGAAATTCATCAAGCAGGTGTGCGCTCTTAAGCGACCGCGCGGTTTTAATTGCGGCGGCCAAACTTTTTGTAAAAGCTATCTCAATCAACTTTTCAATGACTTTTGCGTGTTCTTTTTCTGTAAGCTCTGTCTTTTTCAAATCATCATCGCTTGCGGTGCTTGTATCGTGCTGCAAAACGGGAGGCCCGTCAGAAGAAGAGATTTCGCCTGTAGACTCCCTCAAAACGTCTTTTACCATCTCCCGCTCCTCTTTTTCCTCCAAACCCGTCCCAGCTAGCTCTTTTTTCTTTGCTTCAAGCTGGCTTTCAAGCCATTTAATATCCTCATGAATTTGTCCTTCCAGCATATATATTATTCTAACAAATTATATTAATATGGCGGTAGTATAAGATTACAATGAGAGCAGCCTTTGGATTAATTTTTATCCTAGCCATTTTACTCCTGTTAGCAGGATGGTTTTCGAGCATGACAAATAAACTGACTAAGGCGCCTGAATTAAAAATAGAAACCGTAAACAAAGAAGAGGGGCTGGCTAACCCAAGCCAAAGATATTTAAAAATAGGCCAAACCGTTTTCGAAGTCGAACTGGCCGATGATCAAACAAAACGCTCGCTTGGATTGTCCGGAAGAAAATTTCTAGCCGAAGGAGACGGCCTTCTTTTTATTTTTGAAAAACCCGATTTATACCCGTTCTGGATGAAAGAAATGAACTTCCCCATAGATATCATCTGGATAGACGAAGACAAAAAAATAATAGACTTAACCGAGGACGTCCGACACGATTCATACCCTCAAATATTCGTTTCCAAAAATCCCGCCCTGTACGTACTGGAGGTTAACGCCGGAACCATAAAAAAATATGAAATTAAAATCGGCGAGGAAATATTTTTATCGGAATAATTGTTACCTTGACTGGACGCCTGATTAAATTAGAGTTTAATAATATGGAAAATAAGCAGAAAGAAACGTACAGCGGGCCAAGAGATCCTTTTTTGACGCTTGTATCATGGGAGGCGAGCGAATACGAACATTTCGAAAAATCTTCCGACTGGTACTGGGCGGTCGGCATTATCGCTTGCGGATTTTTTATCGTTGCGATTATTCTTAAAAATTTTCTCTTTGCTATAATTTCCATCCTAGGCGGTTTTGGTTTGGCGCTTTATGGATCAAGAGAGCCAAAAATAGTTTCCTTCGCCATCACTTCCCGCGGATTAAAAATCGACAATAATCTTTTTACTTACGATACCCTAAAGTCATTTTGGTTAAACTATGATCCTCCGCACGTAAAAGAATTGTATGTAATTTCAAAAAAGGCCATGCTTCCGCAAATCACCATTCCCCTAGGAAAAGCCGACCCGAATGAAATAAGAGAGCATCTGATAAAATTTATAGAAGAAAAACATACCGATGAACCGCTCTCACACATCATCGCGAGATTCTTAAGATTTTAATAGAATGTAAAATTGAGCCCTCGTCGTTCAACGGATAGGATGCAAGCTTGCGGAGCTTGAGATAGAGGTTCGATTCCTCTCGAGGGCACCAAAAAAATGTCTTTAGAATTTCCAAACTCAGAGTCTCAAAAAGAAAATCTTAAAGAAGAAAAATTAAAGTCCTTTATTAATAATTTTTTAAAAAGTTCTGAATCCGAAGCTAACTTAAACCGCTTGCATAAAGATTTTAATAGAATAGCCGGAAATTGGTATTGCAACCTGAACTTTGTTTTAAGAGAAGCTCAAAGAACAAAAATGGATTTAAAAAACAGGGCGGGTTTTAAAGACCCGCACCTTTTAGATGATTGCCGATTCCCAGCAAAAATTGGCTTCAATAAAGATGCCCGAATTCCTCTGCCATACATCGTGTTTATTTATGGTCAAAACAAGCATAAAGAAATTTTGGAAGACATGGCAAGAAAATTCCCTTATTCTGAAATAATTTCTGGACTCGATAATGATTGGATTTCTAACGAAAAAAGTACAACTTCGATAGTAAATGGAAATCAAAAAGAGGAATGATATGCTCAATTCTCCTCTTTCAAATCATTTCCGCCTAACAGAACGCCAAAAAACAATTTTAAATAAATTCGGACTTAAAACCGTCCGGGATCTTTTGTGGCACTTCCCTTCCCGATATGAGGGATTTGCCGGCAGAAAAGCTATCGCAGATCTTTTGGTTAACGAGAGGGCGTCAATACACGCAAGAGTCATAAAAATCGAAGCAAAAAAACTTTTCCGAAAAAAAATAAGTATAGCTATCGCGACGGTTTCAGACGGCACCGGGTCTCTGCAAATTACCTGGTTTAATCAAGCGTACTTGGCGAATAAGCTCAAACCGGACACCGACTATACGTTTACCGGAACGGTAAAGCACGGAAAATACGGCTTCAGCATGCAAAACCCCATCTTTGAATCCGGAGAAATTGAAATACCCCAAGACTCCGGAGCGCTCGTGCCGGTTTATCCCGAAACCCGCGGGCTTACGTCGCGCTGGCTCCGCTTTGCCCTAAACCGAGTTTGGGGCAATATTCCGGAAGAAAGTTTTGAAGACCACATTCCAGAAGACATTTTAAAAAAATACAACCTTCCCTCTTTAAAAACAGCACTTCGCGAAATACATTTTCCGCGCGGTGTTAAATGGGCCGAAGCCGCAAGAAAACGATTTTCATTCGAGGAAATATTTTTAATCCAGCTCTCGCGCCAAAGCTGGCGAAAATCGCGCGACCAGCATCCGTCATTTTCGATAAAAAATCCGCAAACAGAACTTGAAACTTTTATAAAAAAACTCCCATTCGAGCTTACCGGAGCCCAAAAAAAAGCGATTGACAATATTTTAAAAAATTTTACTCCGGAAAAAGGGCCGCCAAAGCCCATGTCCCGTCTTCTTGAAGGCGACGTCGGTTCTGGTAAAACAATCGTCGCCATGATCGCAAGCCTTGTCGCGATCAATAACGGCTACCAGGTGGCTTATATGGCGCCAACTGAAGTTCTCGCGCGCCAGCACTTTGAAGAATTCATGAAATACTTCGGGCCTTTAGGAATCAAAATGGGCATGGCGACTTCTTCGGAATTTCTAAAATTTCCTTCAAAGGCTTTTGCCGGACGCCCCACGCACATCGCCCGCGCCCCTCTTTTAAAATGGCTCGCCTCCGGCGAAATACAACTTTTGATCGGCACGCACGCCTTAATCGCCGAAAAAGTGCGATTTAAGGATTTGGCTTTGGTAATAATAGATGAACAGCACCGCTTTGGTATAAACCAGCGCTTAAAACTGATTCAGAAAAATGGCGACAGGATTCCGCATCTTCTTTCTATGACCGCAACTCCCATTCCGCGAACGCTCGCGCTCACAATTTACGGAGACCTTGATTTAACACTGCTCGACGAAATGCCTCGGGGAAGAAAAAAAATAATTACCGAGATCGTCGCCCCACAAAAAAGAAACGAAGCCTATGAACATATTCGCGAAGAAATAAAATCAGGCAGGCAGGCATATGTGATATGCCCGAGAATCGAGGCCCCTGAAGAAAATGAAGCGAGCCTTCTTCAGTTGTCCATGCGGGCGGTTAAAGACGAGTATAAAAAACTTTCCGCGGAAGTTTTTCCGGAATTTAAATTAGGAATGCTCCACGGCCAAATGAAGCCTAAAGAAAAAGAAAAAATCATGAAAGAATTTCACGAAGGCACAGCTAATATTTTGGTCGCAACGTCGGTAATAGAAGTAGGAATCAACGTGCCGAATGCCACGGTAATTATAATTGAAGGGGCGGAACGCTTCGGGCTTGCCCAACTTCATCAGCTGCGCGGCCGAGTTATGCGCTCAACACATCAACCCTATTGTTTTTTATTTACAGAGTCAAACACCGCCAAAACCAAAGAGCGCCTGCGGGCGCTCGTGGAAGCAAAATCCGGATTTGAACTTGCCGAGTACGATCTTAAATTTCGCGGAGCGGGAGAGCTTACCGGATCGAAACAATGGGGCATTTCGGACGTCGGCATGGAAGCCTTAAAAAATATAAAAATGGTGGAAGCCGCGCGGGAAGAGGCGAAAAAAATAATAGAATCTGATTCGCTGAAAAAATATCCAAAACTCGAATTACGCCTCAACGAACAATCCGGTTCGGTTCATTTTGAATAAGAAAAAAACGCCATAGAGACCGATCCGCGACTTAATACAATTTAATACGACTTATTGCGTCTTCTGCCAAAGTTGCAATTATCGTGCTATAGCCAGATAATTGGTTAATATGGAAAAAAGGGGAAGTATTATTAAATTTAGACGCCTGAGGCCTAGAACTCAAAAAATTCTCCTACTGCTTCTTGGCGGAGTTGCGCTTGGCCTATCACATTCCCCCCGCCAATATTTCCGGATACTAAAAAGCATAAAAAAAGAATGGGAATGGATAGATAAACGCAATTTGCGTAGGACCATCCAAAGCCTCTATAAATCGCGGCTTATAGATGCCAAAGATAATCCTGATGGGACTACAACAATTGTTCTCACGCAACACGGAAAGACACACGCCCTTAGGTATGAAATTGACACTATCTCCATACCCCCAATGAATAAATGGGATCGCAAATGGCGGATAGTCATGTTTGATATCCCTGAAAAACACAAAAGGGCGCGCGATGCGCTTTCGCAGTCGCTTAAACGTATGGGGTTTGCGCAACTTCAAAAAAGCGTTTTCGTGCATCCTTTCGATTGCTCAAAAGAAATAATGTTTGTCACGGAATTTTTCAATTTAAGCCGATATATCCGCCACGTTCTTGCCGAGCATATTGATATTGAAACAGTACTTATGAAAAAATTTCACCTTGCTTAACCAGTAGCTTTAAACAACCTCCATCCAATTGTACAATTATTGTGCTATAGCCGAATAATTGGCATTTTGAGCTTCCTGTATACTTTAGGCAAATTGGCATCACAAGACATTGCAAATAGAATAATCACCTATACAAACATACCTCATCCATTTTCATAGATGAGGTATGAGATTTGCAGGCACTAGCGATACTCTTAGTCAGCTGGTATCGTTTCATGCAGAAGGGCTAGGCGTTCGCTGACCTCTTCGTCTGTGCAGATTAGGCACTTTCTAAGGACATGCCGCTCTTTTGTGAACGCTTCAAGGAAAAAGAGCAGACCGGAGACGCCACTGCATTTCAGATGCATACATTCGCAATGGGCATTCCACCTCGAACTAAATAAACATTCCAAACGAACACGCCTTTTTCTCGCAAGGTCATAAACTCGCGTCAGAGCTTTGCCTGCGGCTTCGGGTCTACCAACTATTACAATGTCCATACACACCTCCTGCCCAGATTTTTAACGCTCAGCAGTAAAAAAGTCAAGCCTCCTTCGGCAGTGCCGCTTCCTCTGCCTTTAATCCAATCACCTCCTTTCTGAATTTGGGTGTTACCCAGAAACCCATATATTTGCCAAACATCAAACGGGTCTGCGCATCAAGCGCGGGGATTGACCCGAATAAAATTAGAGTTATAGGCATCAATAGCCACTGTAAAAACATATACAAATATCTTCTTTTGGGAAATTCTTCAGGTCTGGAAGGAAGAAAGGAAGTTGAAATAATAATAGAAGTAACAATGCCGACCATCGCAAAAGTCATTATCAATCGCGTCGCTCGAGGAAGATTGTAAGCAAGGACTGTTGAATTAAAGGCGTCGCCGCCCAACGCGAGCGGCAGCCATCCAAGAAAAAACATCAAAATGGCGTTCGTAGGCCAAGACCAAAGCCCTTCAAACATTATCGTTGTAAAATAAATTTTTTTTCTAAGTGGAATTCCTTTAATTTTTAAAAAACCGAATACGGTATATGGAAAATTTTCCGTACCCCACGCCCAACGACGCTGTTGTTTATAAACATTTTTAACTGTTTCCCAAAAAGTGCTGCCGATATTCGCATCCATGTAAACAGGATACGATATCGGCTCCGATTTATAATTGCTTTCATAAAAAAGATAACCGTTCCAAAAAATGCGCGAATCTTCCGAAACAATATTTTTCTGCCAAAAGCCCATCTCCACCAAAGCTTTAAAGCTCATCGAGTGCGAAGAAAAAGTGGCCAGCCGCTCAGGGCGCTCCTGCTGCATCATCTGCCAAAAAGTTCCGGAATTCGCGACAACGCGGGAAAACGCAGGCGCGGACCAAATATTATTAGTATAAATAGGCACTGGCTGATATGAAGATCTATAAGGATTTTCAACCGTAAGAAAATGATAGGTCAAAACTAAAAAATACTGTTCCGGAATCTGCGTATCAACATCAAAAGAGGAAATTAAAATATTTTCATAAGGAATTTTCAGTCCATCAACATATTCCTTAGCTTTAATCCCCGCAAAAGAATCATTTGAGCCCTTCCCGGGAAGTTCTCCCGGAATATCGGCGGGATGAGCAGTTTCAAAAAAATGAGGAAAGGCATCTTTATACTCTAAAAGAAGTTTTTTGGAAATAACGGCCGCCTCTTCCCCCGCCCTCCCTTCTCTGGCAAGGATTACGACTATACGTTCTTTAGGAAAATCACTTTTTACTATGGCCTCCAAGGACAATTTAATAACTTCGTACGGCTCTTTGTAAAAAGGAAGGACAACAATTTGCCAGACGTGATCCCATTTAAGCTTATCTACGCGCTCGGACCAATCAATCTTCATGTTATGCTTGATCCTTTTCCAATTTCCGCGAAGATGCAAGGAAAGATAAACTGTTTTCACAAGCCAATACAAATCAAAAAGAATGATAAAAATCGCAGCTCCGAAAGGCCAAAACCAGGAAACCAAAACCATGCCGATAAGAGTCGCCCAAGCGGCAAATCCCGGAAATATCTCGAGCAGACGGAAAATTGTCCGATTTTTGCCGGAAAGTTCGAAAGCATGCCCGATATGCAAATAGGGATAATTTCTCATAATTTTCGTAAATGGATTTAAAAACTATTTTGGAAAAGTTCAAGTAAGGGATATAGGCCAGCTGAAGACGGAACAGCCAAAGAGACCGGAGAATTCGGATCGAAAAACATCGGCAGGTACTTATAAATTGAGAAGGTCGCAAAAATTAAAAGGGCCAATAAAACAAAAATTCCTAAAACCACAAAAACAACAATGCGTTTTTTTATATTTTCAACATCTGTTTCCGGAACGCCCGCCTTTGCTGTCCTTAACGACAAATAAATAAAATAAGAATATATAATCCCCAAAGGAATAAAAAGGAAATTTTGCATAGCAAGCTGGATTAATTTAAAAATCGGAAGAACTTTAACAGACTCGGCCAAATCCACTCCAAAAGAGCCGCCTTTCATAAATATTACCGACATCATGATAAACAAATACAAAATCGAAACAGCAAACACAATCAGGCCAAATGCCAAAATACGCCAAAACACCTGCCCCCAATAATTTTTAACGTAATGCCAACTTGCGGCCATGGCCTGCGTGCCTTTTTTTCCTTCCATGAATATAACGTAGATGCTCATGCTAAGCGAAATCGAAAGAAGGATTCCAGGAATAATCAGCAACATCGTCCCTCCGAGCACGGCGAACGATATCAAAACGCTCGCCCAGGCAAATGAAATTAAATATTTAAAACCGCTCCGATAGGCTCCCAAGACACCCCCTGCAGGATCGCCGTTTTCGGCAACCGTTTCAAAAAGCGCGAGTCTTGAAAAAAAAGTGAAAATCGAAGCGAGCAACAAAAATATTCCGCTAAAAAGAGACGGCATTGTCCCGAAAAAAAAGTTATTCGGCAAGGCCAGCATAAACGGAACCGCAGATACGCCCAAAATAATCGGCGCGTGGTTTTTATAAAAAACAAAAGACTCGGAAAGTATATCAGAAAAAGGAGGAAGCGCCGCTAAAACGGGCCCTCTTGACAGAGGCGATGACTCAACATTCGCTTGATTATCCATTGTTTAATTGTAACACGAAAAAAAATCTAAAAGTCATAAAATTTTATTGGTCTTCATTTCTTAATTCGAAGTGCGCGTGGTAGGACTCGAACCTACATCCACCGAGGTATAAGCTCGGGGCTCCACCATTGAGCTACACGCGCGAATACAGCTAAAAACTAGTTTACTATAGCACAAATTAACACAATTTTTCGGCCTTAAAATATCGATTTAATTTATTATGAGGCCAAAACCTGCTTCAATCCGAATGAACCCAAAATCGCCTCGAATTCTTCACGTTCGATGGTCTCATTTTTAACAAGCACGTCCGCCAAAGCATCAAGAGTTTTTCTGTATTTTTTCAAAACTTTAAACGCGCGGTCAAACGCATTGTTCATAAATCCGGAAACCTCCATGTCCACAGTACGCGCCGTGTCCTCCGAATAATTTTTTTCAACGCCAAGCTCTTTACCCAAAAATACAAGGTCGTTTCGTTCACCAAGCATTACCGGGCCGATTTTTTCGGACATGCCGTATTTTGTAACAAGATCACGAGCGATCATCGTAGCTTTCCCGATATCATTTGAAGATCCGGTTGTAAGTTCCCCGTACACCAACTTTTCCGAAGCATACCCGCCCAAAGCGGCAGCCAACTCGTCCAAAAAATTATTTCTCGAATAAAGATGCCTATCTTCTGACGGAATCTTTAAGGTATATCCTGCGGCGCGGCCGCGGGAAACTATGGTTATTTTATGAACCGGATCAGCGTGCGGCAGAATCGCGGCGACCAAAGCATGCCCCGCCTCATGATACGCCGAAATTTCCTTTTCCTTCGTAGAAAGTATGTGGCTTTTTCTTTCCGGCCCGAGAAGCACTTTTTCAATGGAGCGAATCAAATCTATCTGTGAAACCGTTTTTCTATTCTCCCGAGCGGCAAGAATTGCACCTTCATTCATTAAGTTGGCAAGATCTGCCCCTGAAAAACCGGGAGTTCTTTCAGCAATAACCCTGAAATTTACATCGCTCGCCAATGGTTTTTTAAGGGCGTGGATTTTAAGTATGGACTCGCGCTCATGGATATCCGGCAAATCCATCACAACTCTACGATCAAAACGCCCAGGCCTTAACAAGGCCGGATCAAGCACGTCAGGTCTGTTTGTCGCGGCCATTACAATTACGGATTCATGCGGCTCAAATCCGTCCATTTCCACCAAAATCTGGTTGAGCGTCTGCTCGCGCTCATCGTGCCCTCCGCCAAGCCCCGCGCCCCGGTGCCTGCCAACGGCGTCAATTTCATCTATAAACATAATCGCTGGCGCAGAGCGTTTGGCCATTTTGAATAAATCGCGTACGCGCGACGCGCCTACTCCGACAAACATTTCAACGAATTCAGAACCGGAAATATGGAAAAACGGAACGCTCGCTTCCCCGGCAACCGCCCTTGCAAGCAAAGTCTTTCCGGTACCGGGAGCGCCCATCAATAAAACTCCTTTGGGAATTCTCGCGCCAATATCGAGAAATTTCTTGGGATTTTTAAGAAATTCCACAATTTCGAGCAATTCTTCTTTCGCCTCTTTAGCTCCGGCGACTTCACGAAACGTAACGCGTTCTTTTTTCGAATCAGGCTGGATTATCCGCGCTCTGGATTGCCCGAAGGTAAAAGCCTGAACGTTGGCGCGCTGAACCTGGCGGGCCGCAAGCCAGAAGAAAAGGACGATCAGCAAAAATGGGAGCACAAAAGGCAGAAGCGCTGATATCCAAAAAAGCGCTCCTGATGGATTTTTTATTTCAATGGCGACTTTATCAAGCGCTTCTTTTGAAACGCCGTAATTGGAAAAAGTCTGGGTAAGTGAGTTTTCGGGTTCTTTTTTTGAAAAAAGCACGGAGCCGTCATTTAAAGAAACCGAGAGCTCATCGCCGTTAACATCAACTTTTTTCACCTCTCCCGCGTTAATTTTTTTAACAAGATCTGACAAAGAAATTTCCTCTCTTACGTTGAATGTCCCCTGCAAAAAAGAATAGGCTCCGGCAAGAAGCATTAAAATCAAGAAAGCTACAATAATGTTTCGGGAAATTAATTTCATCCCGTTAGAAAATTAAATTAATAACCATATTGAAAAAACGACCTTTATCAAAAAAGCGCGGCCTGTAAATAAAAAAACTGCCTTGTGATTTTCTAACGGGATTCATAGTTTACATATTATAAACATTCTAATAAAAAAAGAAAGTGGGCCTATAAAAGCATAACATCGGCTAATATTAATATGTTTTATAGCCATGTCAAACTTAAAATCGAGCAGGAATACGCCCACACCCACTTGATATGCACTTTTTAGAATTCCATTATGCTTTAGGATGAATAGAATGAAAGCAAAAAATCGAGATATTCGCTTTATATCAGTTAAAGACGCAGACTTCCCGAGAGAACTTTCAGAAAAAGAATGCCCTTGGCCACCAAAAAAGGGAATCTACTTAAAGGGAAAGCTTTCAGAAGGGCGGCGCGTAGCCATCGTAGGAACTAGACGCGCGACTTCATATGGAAAGGATTCAGCAAGAAAAATAGGCGAAATCCTTGCCAAAGAAGGCCTTATAATAGTAAGCGGCCTGGCGCTCGGCATAGACAGCTCCGCTCACGAGGGAGCTCTTGCGGCCGGGGGCATAACCTGGGCAGTTTTAGGTTCTGGTATAGACAATATATATCCAAGGACAAACAAAGAACTTTCTGAAAAGATTTTCAGAGGCAAGGGCGCGATTATTTCTGAATATGAGCCGGAGGCCGAGGCCAGCAAGTGGACATTTCCCGAGAGGAACAGAATAGTCGCCGCACTTTCCGAACTAATCATAGTCATCGAAGCTCCGGAAAAATCAGGCGCTTTAATAACCGCAAGGCTCGGCCTTGAAGCCGGAAAAGAAGTTGCGGTAATTCCCGGCGACATCTCCCGCCCAAATTTTCAGGGCTCAAACCGCCTTCTAAGAGAGGGGGCGCATATGATTGCTGAACCAAAAGACGCGCTATATCTTTTAGGAATTGTCCCCAATGAAAAAAAACAAAAGTTTGACAATTTAGACAAAATGGAGGAAGCTATCCTCCAATGCCTTTCCGGCCCAAAGAATTCAGACGAAATTATCGCAGAAACAAAACTTGCCGCTGAAATTATTTCCAGAAAATTAACTGAGCTCGAATTAAAAAACGCGGTCAGGAGATCAGCGGGCATATGGCAAAGGCTTTGAAAAGATGAATCCCGTTAGAAATCGCTTGCGCAACAAAAATATGTTAGAAACAAAAAATTTAATAAAAGGGACGGATCAAGTTAGAAATTTTCACGAATATTTGTTTATTTCGATTATTATAGCCGAAGGCGGATTCGCAGTTACGCCTTATTTAAAATTTACCTCGGCTGAATTTCTAACGGGATGAATTTAGTAATAGTCGAATCACCCACAAAAGCCAAAACAATAACCCGCTTCCTAGGTCGGGGTTTTAAAGTTGAATCGAGTTTCGGGCATATAAGAGACTTACCCAAATCCACTCTTGGCATAGATGTGGAAAAAAACTTTGAACCCAAATATATCATTCCGACCAGATCAAGGAAGGCCGTAAATGCGCTTAAAAAACTGGCCGGGAAAGCGGAAAAAATAATACTGGCCACTGATGAAGACCGGGAAGGCGAAGCAATCGCCTGGCATTTAATTTCCGCCCTAGACCTGGAAGACAAGCCAGAAGACAAAATAGAACGGATTGTATTTCATGAAATAACCGAGAAGGCGATAAAAGAAGCGCTTAAAAATCCGAGGGGCCTTGATTTAAAACTTGTTGACGCCCAGCAGGCTAGAAGAATTCTCGACAGGCTTGTCGGATACAAGCTTTCTCCCTTTTTATGGAAAAAATTCTATCGCGGGCTTTCCGCGGGCAGAGTTCAGTCTGTGGCAGTAAGATTGATCGCCGAGCGCGAACGGGAAATAGAAAATTTCAAACCCGAGGAATACTGGACTGTTTTTGCGGATCTGGAAAAACCTTCCAGCAAAGAAACATTCACCGCATCTCTTTTCAAAAAAAATGGCGAAACTCTTACTAAATTTGCCATTAAAAATCAGGAAGAAGCGGACAGAATCATTAAGGAACTTAACAAAAAGGAATGGATTGTCGAAAATGTCGATAAAAAAGCCGTTTCAAGAAATCCCCTTCCCCCGTTTACAACTTCAACCCTACAGCAGGATGCTTTCAGACGCCTCGGATTTTCCGCAAAACAAACAATGATGATCGCACAACAACTTTACGAGGGAATTGAACTTGGCGAAGGTTCTATCGGTTTAATTACATACATGAGGACCGACTCGCTGAATCTTTCCGAAGATTCACTGAAGTCAGCCGCAGAATTTATCAGATCCGAATTTGGCGACCAATACGCGCTCCCCTCCCCGAGACGATTTAAAACAAAATCGAAAGGAGCGCAAGAAGCGCATGAGGCAATCCGGCCGGCAAACCCGTCAATTAAACCTGAAGATATCAAAAATTTTTTAGATCGCCGGCAATTTAGGCTTTACGATTTAATCTGGAAGCGATTTATCGCGACTCAAATGCCGCCGGCGCTTTTTGACGCGACATCTATAGACATCAAAGTCTGGGATTTTATTTTCCGCGCCACCGGCCAAATCCAGCGCTTTGACGGATTTCTAAAAGCCTATCCGATAAAATTTTCCGAAGTCAGCCTGCCGGAACTTTCTCCAAAAGACAAAGTAAATCTTCTAAAATTGAACCCGCTCCAGCATTTTACCGAGCCGCCCGCGCGCTATACGGAAGCGAGTCTCATAAAAACTTTAGAAAAAAACGGAATCGGTCGGCCTTCAACATACGCGCCTACTATTTCCACAATACAGGAACGAAGATATGTGGAACGCTTTGAAAAAAGGCTCAAACCTACGGAAATAGGCCTTCTTGTAAATGACATGCTCGTTGAGCATTTTCCTGAAATCGTAGATATCCAATTCACAGCCAAAATGGAGGAAGAACTTGATGAAATTGCCGCAGGAAACATTGAATGGCAGCCGGTGATAAAAGATTTTTATGAGCCGTTTGCCAAAAATCTTGCCATCAAATACGAAAGCGTTGAAAAAAAGGAAATGACCGAGACCACCGACAAGGTGTGCGAAAAATGCGGCAAACCGATGATAATCAAGCACGGACGTTTCGGAAGATTTATGGCGTGCTCAGGATTCCCGGAATGCAAAACCGCAAAGCCGCTCCCTCCGATATCACTTAATATTAAATGCCCCAAATGCCACGAAGGCGAGATCGTGGAAAGAAACACCAGGCGCGGAAAGCCATTTTACGGATGCTCGCTTTATCCTAAATGCGACTTTGCCACCTGGCTCAAGCCTACCGGAGATATGTGTCCGGAATGCAGCTTGCCGCTTGTCTATGCCAAGAACGGAATTAAATGCTCTTCAAAAACTTGCGATTTTATCGCAAAAGATATTTCTCAAAAAAACGAAACGACACAAAATGCGTAGATAATTAAAAATCTTTCCAAATTCCCTCTTGAGGAGTAGATTGGAATAATGACCTTGGAGGATTATCTGAAAGAACTCATGGCGCTTGGCATAAAAGAAGAAGACAGAACTTTCTTGGGAAAGGCTTTTGAATTTGCGGATAAAATCCATGGAAGTGAAAAAAGACTTTCCGGAGAGCCATTCATTTGTCATCCCGCGGCTGTTTCGCTCAAGCTGGCCGGCCTGAAACTTGATAGGGCGACCGTCGCGGCTGGACTTCTGCACGACACAGTGGAGGTTTCTCCGGAAGCGCTGAAAACAATAAAATCTAAATTCGGAGAAGAGGTGTCTTTTCTCGTTAATGGCGTGACAAAAGTAGATCGAGTTCACTCTACCGGCGCTGACCGCGCGCTTGAATCAGTAAGAAAAATGTTCCTTGCGGTCGCGGAGGACATCAGGGTTGTTCTCGTAAAACTCGCGGATAGGCTCCATAATATGGAAACACTGTCATGGCTTCCTCAAGACAAGCAGGAAAGAATCGCTCGCGAAACCTTATCGCTTTACGCGCCGCTTTCAGAAAGACTCGGAATGTGGAACATCAAAGCCGAACTTGAGGACCTTTCAATGCGCTTTTTATATCCGGAAGAGTATAAAAAAATTTCAGATGAAGTAAAAAAGAGGGCTCCGGAGCGCGAACGCCGAATAAAAAAAATCCTGCCGATTATCATGGCGGAATTTTACAAAGAAGGAATTAAAAACGTTCAAATTTCTCACAGGGCAAAACACGCTTATTCCACATGGCAAAAGCTCGAGCGTTATTCCGGAGACTGGTCGCATATTTCAGACCTTATCGCCGTAAGAATTATTTTGCCGAATATCCAGGATTGTTATTCAGCTCTCGGGATTATCCATAAATTATGGAAACCAGTACCTGGAAGATTTAAAGATTATATCGCGCTCCCAAAGCCAAACGGCTACCAGTCGCTGCATACTTCGGTATTTCTGGAAGAACGCTTGATGGTTGAATTTCAGATAAGAACGGCGGAGATGCACAAAGAAGCTGAAACAGGAATTGCCGCGCACTGGGCTTACACCGAAGCAGGCAAGCCTAAAAAAGGATTTAAAATTATCGGAAAAAAATTCAATTGGGTAAATCAAATTCAGAAATGGCAGAAAGAATTTACAAAAGAAAACGCCACGTCCGAGGAAATTCTTGAAGCTCTGAAAATTGATTTTTTTAAAGACAGAATATTTGTTTTAACTCCTAAGGGAGACGTGGTCGATCTTCCAAAGAGCTCGACTCCGATTGATTTCGCTTTTCACATCCACAGCGAAGTCGGCGGACACGCCTCGGGCGCAAAAATCAACGGGCGCATGGCTCCTTTCACAAGAGAGCTCCAGTCCGGCGACGTTGTTGAAATAATTACGCAGAAAAGCAAAAAGCCTTCCATAGAATGGCTTTCGATAGCGAGAACAGGACTTGCCAAAAACAGAATCAAAAGGGCTCTCCGGCTCTTAAACAATGGAAATTTTCTCGCCTTTTCGGAAAAACCTGTCGAAGTCCACGTCTACGGCAAAAACCGCGTAGGTTTTATTAAAGATATAACGGAAATTTTTGCAATAAACAAAGTCAACATACTGAATTTAATTTCAAACCGCTCTGGCAACGAAGAAGCGCCGATCCGCGTAACTTTTATTCCGAAAAATCACGAGGAGGCGCAAAAAATCGTCAAAGAAATCAAAAAAATCGAGGGGGTTAAAAAAATCGAGTCAAAAACAAAATAAAGAAAAAAAATACCCGTCGGAAATCAGATCGTAAAATCTTCCACTTCTTTTTTGGAAGCGTGGGATTCTGCGGAATCCGCCATCGGCTCATCTGATATAGGCGGGGCAAACGACGCTGAAGCCAGGGTGGCAATATTTTGCGGAGGCTCCTTCACCTCACTCGAAACAGCGGGCTCGTTTAAAAGCCGCGCGGATTCCACGGACTTTGCCGAATTATTTTCAACCGTGGCATTTTCAACTAAAGAGAACCTCCCCAAAAGAGCGCGCAGATCTTCTTCCGAAAAATAATCAATCGAAATCCTTCCTCCGTTTCCCTTTTTCTCTATCAAAACGCGCGTTCCAAGAGCCTCTCTAAATTTATTTTCTATTGTTTTTATTTCCGGATCAACAAAATCTTTTTTGCGCGCGCGATCCTGCGCGACCTCACGCGACATTTTTTCCGCCTCTCTGACCGAAAGATTGCGATTCAATATATCTTTAAATAGCGCCCTCTGTTCAGCTTCCCTGTCAACAAGCATCAGCAAAGGACGTGTGTGGCCTTCCGTTATTTTTCCTTCTCTAAGAGCGTCGAGCATGTCCTGCGGAAGGCCAAGAAGCCGGATGGAATTCGAAACATATTCTCTTGATTTCCCTATTCTTTTCGCGATATCTTTATGCGCAAGCTTAAATTCATCAAAAAGTTTTTTAAAGGCCAAAGCGCGGTCAAGCGGATTTAGATCTTCTCTTTGCACATTTTCAACAATCGCGAGCTCAAGTTTAACTTTTTCTGAAAAATCTTCCCGGATAACCACGGGAACTTCCCTTAGCCCGGCAAGACGCGAAGCGCGAAGGCGTCTCTCGCCCGCAATAAGCTCGTACTCGGTGGTAACGCCGCCAGACGGCGTCGAAATTTCTTTTCTAACGACAACCAAAGGCTGCAGGACTCCGTATTGCCTGATAGACTCGGCAAGTTCTGACAATTTAATGTCATCGAATTCTTTTCGAGGCTGATATGGATTGGGCCTTATTTTATCTACCTCAATAAAAAAAATGCTTGATGAGCGCCTTGGCGCGCGTTTATCCTGATTTGGCAAATTATCGTCCTGCATGTATTCTACGATATCTAAAACAAATTAAATTGACAATGGCTTAAATAGATAATAAATTTCGAGTATAATTAGCATTAAGTTGCCCGAGTGATGAAATTGGCAAACATGCACGACTCACCATGAACCACGCAGGGTTCATGGTGCCCCGCACCCAACGTGGTGCTGGGGCAAAATCCACATATAAAATGCACTACGTTTATATTCTAAAAAGCCTTAAAGATTCAAAATTTTATATTGGGAGAAGCGGCGATTTAAAAAGAAGAATTGCCGAACATAGTTCCGGAAAAATTAAATCAACGACGCATAGAAGGCCGTTAAAATTAATATTTTATGAAGCATTCGCGGGCAAAGCTGATGCTATAAGAAGGGAGGCGTACTTTAAAACTAGCAAAGGAAAGAGTACATTAAATATGATGCTCCAAGAATCAACAAAATGATTATTGCTTGAGTGATAAAATCAAGAACTTATCCTGCCTAGATAAATGGCCAGATGGTGGAATTGGCAGACACGCACGACTCAAAATCGTGTGCCGAAAGGCATGAGGGTTCGAGTCCCTCTCTGGCCACAAAACAAATGATGTCGCAGGCGTATATGTCCAAAATTGAGCGAGGCGGGCGACGAATAGACGCTGCGGAATTAGACGAGTTGGCGAAGTTGTATGGGAAATTATTAGATTATTTTGAAAAATAGAATCATGTATATTCCAGCTTGGATTTTAGTCATAGTTATCGCTGCCGTTGCCTTTTACTATTTCCGCAAGCAGAAAGTAAAAAACGATATTCATCCTTATATTAAAACTGCTATGAAGAAAAAAAACGGAAATCCGACATACGATCAAATGTTAAAAATGGATGAAAGGGAATTTCAACAGTGGCTCTTACTTAGAAACGAAACCGACAGGGAAAAACTTTTGGCAGAAATGATTGACCATGAAGACCGAACTGGTAGTTTCCGTAAGACTGCGAAAGGCAAAGAAGTTTCTGGAGGCGCGCAAGCAATTCTAGATGTCTTTGATATAGACAAGAACGCAAGAATTGTTCGGACTTTTGGAAAAGTAAAAGAGGTTCTGACAGAAAATGAAAAAGAGGGTATTGATTTGGTCGAGCACGCTATTTTTGCGAAAGCGGCTTCCGACCATGTTGGACTTGGGGACAAAATGGAGAAGGAACGCAATGCTGAAAAATGATTTCGTGCGAAGGTTGAGAGAAGTTTTTCAAAGATTTCTTGGATTGAAAAACAAAGAAACCGAAGCAGAAATTAAAGGAAGTTTTTTCCGCCCGATATTATTTCTTTTTCCCAACATACTTAAAGAAAGCATATCTTCGGACGATGATATAAATGATTGGCAGAAAGATTATCTTTCGAAAAATAAGAACATCGAGAAATATCTCTTTGATGGATGTGAGGCACTGCAAATTATCGGTATTTCCTACTCGAAATACAAGAGAGAGTTAGCGCGCTATTCGGATGGCGAATTGAATCAGAAGACGGGAAAAATTGTTGGCAGGAATTTTGAAATTGAAGCGCGATTAGCATTGAGGCGGACACTAGAATTGTTTGTCGAAAGTTGGCATTTCAAGGAAATAAAATCTGATAAAGAAAAAATGCTTCGTCATTTTTTCTTGGTTAAGAACCTCAAAGCATTTTATTCACGAAAGAACAATGCGGAAAAATTTTGTGATATGAAGCTAGAATTTGATACGAATGTAATTTCGGAGATTAGAACAGAACTTTGCGACCTTAATGTGCAAAATCCGTTTTACCTTGCCAATGGCAAAGATTTTAACAAAGATGGAGAAGTTAAGGATTTAACAAAATCCTTTTACAAACTTTTCGAAGAAGCTATACCTCAAATTGCCGCCGCACCGCACGTGATAGTTGGCGAATCCTATCAGCTATATGCCGAAACCAGCGAAGTCATTCACGGATACTCTGGCGGGCCGAATTTCAATTTGCAAAACTATCATCAGGAAATTTTAGCTATCTATACAAGAGCGGCCGTTCTCGCCTCAAATATCTTAAAGCACTTAGTCATCATCGGTGAAGGAATTATCAAAAACAATGATATTAGAGAAGCGATTGACGGCCTCCGAACGGATAGCTTGCCTCAAAATCTGTCGCTTGGTGTTGGCGATAAAGTCATGGTTTTGAAACAAGTACGAGCAGAAGTTACTGAGATATCTGTATCAAAATGCGGATGTAAAAAATACAAAGTGAAATACGACGACAAGCGCGGTGATTGGAATTGGTCATTCGGACGAGAGTGGTTCCTACTGAAAGACCTGACGAAGGTATCTGATTAGATTTGGTCGTAGGGAGCCAACCCCGCCGTTTTATAATTTCTCCTAAAAAAGGCGGAGATTTGCGCACGCGCAGGACAGGCGGGGCAAGCACAATAAGTTTTGATTGCGCCTAGCGCAAAGACTAAAACTCTATCAAAGCAAATCAATATTCCCCATTCTTTAATATTTCCTCCGCTTTTTTAATATTTTCTTCAGATACTAGCAAATCAGCGTCGCCAATTGCTCCGGTAAATTCTCCAGCCGCGGCTAAATCTCCTCTTCGCACAACACTCTCAATGCCGTTTTCCTTTAAAAAATTCCTGGCTAACTCCGCTTCGGCAATAGAACCAAAATTTTTGATTTTAATCAATTTCATAAATTTAATAAGTTTTTTTAATCAAACCTAATCTGAAAATTATACATTCCCATTGAGCAAAGGCCTTTCATGACAATTCCGGCCTTTTGCGAAGGAATCTCTATTTCAGTCTCTCCGGACGGCTGCAAATTGGTTCTGTAATTAAGACTTGGAATCACAAGCGACGAGGAACAGTCAAATGTTCCTTGAGTTTTCATTTTCAACAAAGTCGGCATACCCGATTTCGCATACGTTACGCGCGGCGAATATCCGCCCTTTGCTTTAATTTCAATAATTTGCTTGCCGCCAACAATGCTGGTATTACTCGCCTCACCTTCTCCATCCGTCCCTTGGCCATTTATTAGCCAAATTGCGCCTCCGATAAGGAGGACTGAAATTAAAATTGATATTATAGTCGCTTTCATAACTAAACCCAATTATAGCTAAAAATTAAAAATTGGGGGAATTAATGCGATTGCGACTAGACTGTTCAGCAAATTGAATACGCCGAAGAAAATAACGATCAGGCCAACTGTTTTAAAAAATACCCCTGACTTGCTCTTATTGTGAATGCTAAAAGAGCTGAAACTTAAAAGTGCTAGTGCTGGAAATGTCCCCAAAGCAAAAATAAACATATTAAGAGCTCCGGTCAAAAAACTTCCGGTTGTAAGAGTATAAATCTGCATTGATTGCGTAAAACCGCACGGAAGAAAAAAGGTTGCCGCACCTATGAGAAACGGAGTAAGCGTATGATTAAGATTTTTGAGTCCATGCGTGCGCTTAGCAATAAAACTCGGCATTACCGGCTGAAACTTTTTAATTCGCGGAAAAACATCAAGAAGATTTAGACCCAAAATCAGCATCACGAGTCCAACTATTAAACTAAGAATAAATACGCCCAGAGATCCAAATTGAAAAACCGAACCCGCAAGGCCAATCGCGCCGCCAAGAATAAAAAAAGAAATAAGCCGCCCGACATGGAACAATATTTGAGGCTTTACTCTATCACCTTCTTTCGCAAAATTCGCCGAAATAGACAAAACCAAGCCGCCAACAACCGCCATACATGTAGAAATTGACGCCACAAGGCCAATAACAAAAGCAGTCGAGTAATTTACTTCGGATGCTTGCACAAAATCCAAAATCCCAATTTTCTGCAGAGCCAAAAAAATGACGATAAAAACTCCGGCAACAGGTAAAGCAATTTTAAATTCATGCCATCTAGGCAGATACTTTTGCCTTTCCGGTGTAAGCGAATATCCGTGGGGCTTTAAAATTTCTGAAAGATCGCGTGCAATATGTTCCGCTGATTTATCTCCGAAGTCGCCCGACACTTCCACGCTTAAATGACTAAGGGAAGCTTTTACATGCCCCACCTCAGCAATTTCCTTAAGCTCGCTTTCAATCAAAATAACGCACGCGCTACAATGCATGCCGTTTACATGAAATACACGGGTCTTTTGCATTGTTTTATCATAAGATATCCAATCGGTTAAATCTATTTCTGTATTTCTATACTCCGCATCCGCCGCCTTGTCGGCCTCTTACGCCGCCCGTCTCTTCTCGCATTTTCTCAACTTGCGATAATATTTTCGCATATCCTTCGGCGCTAGAATAATTAACCCCTAACACTTCTCGCGGGATAACATTCTTCCAATCAGTCCCTTTATTTTGCACATACTCCGCGATCGTAAGATAAGTGTCTGGAAACCAATAGGAATTGACAGCCAAAGCCGCCTGCCACATTTCTTTTTCGCTCACGCCCTCGGAAGCCATTAACTCAAGAAGCCCGAGCATGGCCATGCCGTGATTGCAATCCGGAAAATGCGTGGAATTTCCGCAGCAAGGTCTATAGATTCCTTTTGACATCCTGTCTACAAGCCCTTGTTGTTCATTTGTTAAGTCAAAAAAATTATGGCGGCTGTAATGCGCCATCGGGCCACCTTTTGCCAAAGTCCACCCTGCAGTTGAAGCAAAATTCTCCGAACCCCCGTATTTTGGATCCGTCATTTCGCCTGAATCTAAAATCGGATTTTTACTCGCAAGACCTAGCGCCCAGAACAAATTCAGGAGGTAGCCCGAATTTTCCCCTGTGATCTTAAGCTTTTGGTTATTTTGGCCCAAAAGAAGATCTCGGTACTCCTTAGTGAAGATTTCGCGTTCTTCATACATTTTAATAAACTTATCAGAATCTATTGCCCCGACGCTGACAAGCTTCGAACCCAAATCCCCCCAAGCTACCGGGAGAACGATGCCATCTGAAGGCAAAACCGCTTCTTCGGATTGCGCTTGCAAATCTTGCGTTTGCAAAGGCCGCTCTGCGGCACCGTAAATCATGGCTCCGGCGATTATAACTCCTGCGAATATAATGCTTGCGGGCAGGATATATTTTCCATCTTTTTGTTCTTGTTGAGAAGATCCTATCTCATTGTTTATTTTGCCTTCTTCCTCTTCATATCCCATATTTTTTATTTCGTTTTCCATTTTTTTTATTTTACCGTGAATTACTATTCCTTTTATTTATTTAATTCTTCAATTTTGCGAAGAAGCATATCGTTTGCTATTGCCATATTGGGATCATCAAAAATATAGTTGACGATTCCATCCTTATTTAATAGTACGTAAGTATGGCCTGGCAACATGCCTCTATGCATAGAAGAAGCCGTGGTCAACATACCCAACCGCCTTGAAGTGGCTGCATTTTCATCAAACAAAGTACGCGCTTTCGCAAGTTTAGGCATTTCAGCTATCGCTTTTTGCCAGTCTTCGGCGGAATCCGCCAAAATAGATATGGCTTGAATCTGATCGGTGTTAAACCTTTCGTCTTCGCCAAATGATGCAATTTGATCCCAGCATGCCGGATAACACATAAGCCCTTCACTGAAAAACAAAACAGTATTTTTCCCTTTAAAATCTGGTGTTTTGTATACTTTGCCATCCTTATCAGCTAATTGAATGTCGGGCATAGGGTTTCCTACAAGCGAACTTAACTGCTTGCTTATTGAAGCTCCCTGCAAACTTCCTCCGGCAGAATTATTTACGGTTGCAGTTTTATTGGATGTATCAAGAGAAGTCTTGAAAAGAAAATATACAAGAACTGCTACTGCAAATAAAATTATGGCCACAGAAATTATAGATGTTTTATCATTTTTATTTTTTCTATTCATCCCGTTAGAAATTTGTTTTGTCATGTTATTTTATTTATTCCTGTAAATCCGGCAGAAATTATGGAATTTCTAACGGGATTCATATTTTTTGTACTGTCTGATAAATATATACGATATATAGGCGACTATTCCGATAAATAAAATCGCCCATATATATTCGGGAATTAATACCGCGAATCCTCTCACTGCATTTAAGAATCTGGCGATATACAAATTGATTGCCAATTGGTATCCGGAATGGGCAAACAACTTGTTGCTAAATGCCAGATAACTTATATAGGCGCCCATCAAAAGAAATATAAGTCCGGAAATCATCTCCGGCAAAGTTATATACCAGCTGAAGCCGCCGATTCTCATTGCGATTGACTTACGTAATCCGGCAAGGCGCTCTGTCAGATCCACTTTGTCAAGAAATGCCGCAATAATGAACAGCGGCATTGTCATGCCAACTACATACGCCAAGGTATAAATTGCACCCCAAACAAGCGTGCCGCTTGCGATTGAAAGCGTTAATACACCTGCCAACACCGGAGCACAGCACGTAGTAGCGATCGCCGAAAAAATGCCTAGAATGTAGATCGAGGATGCGCGGCGTTTCACTTTGCTGCTAGCAGATAGTGGATTATTTATGACAAAGCTTTTTCCGATCAGCATTGATATCCCCAATATAATCAAGAAAATTCCCCCGGCAGTAAAAATTATGTTGTGATATTGACTGAATAGTTGCGATAAGAAAGAAGCCCCCAAACCGATCGGCAGATAAACCGTTGCAATGCCGAGGAAAAATATAAACGTCATAAAAAATACTTTATATTTTTCCCGAAAAATATTTCCGAGATAGGACGGAAGTAAAACAGTTATACAGCATGGCGCCAAAAGCGCGGCGACTCCGGCTGTAAATGCCGCAATTAACGATGTTCCTACGAGTATATCCATATGATTTTTTGCATGTGTGATTACTAACTTAGTAAACCAATAAAAAATATCCTTGATAAAGGATATTAAAATAGCACGAAAGAAGGGCCCAAGCTCTCAATCGTGCTGGCTAGAACGCAGGACTTAGTTCAAATAAAGAAAACCAAGAAATAATTTTTTGCTGACTATGGAAAAAATAAATTTTCCACCTTCGGAAATACTCAAGCAGAAACTCAATCCTTTGATAAATTAAATTTTTATAGAATAGAAATGCGAAAACAAAAGCAAACAAAAAAACGGCGAGCCAACTGGATAACGGGGCCACAAAAGTATTTTTAAGCTTTTGCAGAGCTAAAACATGATGTACGGCAAATTCAGCAAGATTTTTCGGACACTCCGCCCCACCAATCAAAGGAGCTATACAGCCGCCAGAATGATTTGCCTGCATATCAAAAAGTACAGAGCCTAAAAAGGTAACTCCGAGTAATCCTGCTATCAGTATTAATGGGAAAAGATATCTCATAATTCTTTATCAGAGGATAGCATTTTTCTATTTGTAAGTCGAGGTATAAAAGCAGGAGTATTTCTTACATATTCATCCCAGACCGCTCCAAAAATTTTTATTGACTCTTCTTCCTCGCTTTTGGCAAGTCTGGTATACATCCACACAAGAATAGGGAACATAATAAGCGTAAGAATTGTCGGCCACTGAAGAAGAAACCCGAACATGATGATCGCAAACCCAACATATTGAGGATGACGAATGCGCGCATAAGGGCCGGTAATCGCAAGAACTTGATCTTGTTGGGCTTTGTACAGCACTCGCCAGGCATTAGAGAGAAGCAGAAAACCGTAAAAGATCAACAAATAACTCGCGATGTGGAATGGACCAAAGTGCGGATTACCGCCCCACCCAAAAAGATCTTCTAAAATGTGACCGGAATTATGCGTAAAGAGATCAAGCCCCGGCGCCCATTTCGTCAGCCAACCGGAAAAAAAATATATCGTCAACGGGAAACCGTACATCTCCGAAAAGAGAGCGACAAGAAACGCCGAGAATGCGCCAAACGACCGCCAATCCCTGTTTGTTTTCGGGTGGGTAAAGCTGAAGGCGAATATAATAAAAATTGCTGTATTTAATATTACAAGCCACCACAATCCATAATCCGACGATGTCGTCATAACTTATTGAGCATTAGGTTCTGGCGACTTATTTTTGTTCGCCTTAATAAAATCTACAATCTTTCCTTCATCAAATTGATCAAGTTTCAATAACCGCGTCCATGATGCGACAGCTATCTTTGCATCATTATTAGCGCGAGGCGTTACGATAATTTTATCGGGATATTGTTTTGCCAGTATTTCTATCTTAGTTTTTGTTGACTGATCAATATCCTTGTATGAGATCCAGATACCGCCGTGTTCAAGATTGTGGATCAATTGTTCATCTGGCAACTCCTGTTCGTGCGCTCCCCATTGTGCTTCATCCGCGTAATGAGAACCTGAAGTTGGCGGATTTGAATTATATGCAGAGTGAGAACTGCCCACAGCAATATGGTCCCGACCTTGGGTTGGAAAAACCATACCCGGACGATTCCTTTCGGACTGCCACAAAAACCAAATTATAGCGGCAATAAATCCAACAACTGCGACTATTCCGATTGCCCAAAAAAGAGCCTTTTTAAATATTTTAAATTTACGTTTTGACTCTTCGAAACCTTTTTTTTCTTGCCTCCTTAGTTCTTTTCGTTCCTTTTTAGTAAGTTTTTGTAATTCGTTTTCATCCATAATTATATTGCTAATTTAGGCTCAACTCTCAATGGCTTGGCTTGTTATTTCTAAATTGCAGCTGTGATGTTCCCTGCACCACGCTTCACACTCTTCTGCTTTCTCCTTTTTCCCATAATGCAGGCCACACTCCGGACATTGATATAACTTCTCAATTGCTTCGTTATTGCGATGGATCCGATCTGAAATAAGCTTGTTTTTATTATTTTCAGCGAAATATCCCAATGTTCCGCGCAACATTTGCCTGACGCACCACTTGGCATACATTTTCCCAAAAATGTGACTAAGTAGACGTGAGCCACGCGATGCTGGGAATTCGTAATCAGCGAATACGCGAACCGATTTTTTGTCCGCGGCCCTCATCTGATTCTATATCCATACGCCCGCCGCCCGTCATCAAGGAAGATTGGCTCATATGAGAGGAAAAATGGCGATGGTCATCTGCATAGTCAAAAACTCCCTGCGATGAGGCTGAAATAAAAGCACTGTCTTCATAACGTTTATTTGATTGGTTTATCATGTCATCTGCGTTTTAATTAAACTCCAAATTAGCCGAATGTACTGCATATTTTACTCATAAAAATTATTCAGACAGAATCCACGAAAACGACCTTTGCGCGCCGCCAACATCCGTTATCTTTAACGTGAGATACCATGAGTATGGCGTAATGGAGGAAAATGACAGTATACCTTCCCGATGATGGCCGCCAGTCGGCCCATCCCACTTGATCGGCTTATATTCTTTCCCATCATCGCCAAAGTGAAATTGGATTGACAGGTCTTATTTTTTATCCGCTTAAGTCTTTTTTCTTTTCCTCAAATTCTTTTTTTTCTATTTCTCCCTTTGCATATCTGTCTTTCAAAATATCCAAAGCCGTACGTTCATGTTTACCCTCAATCGTTCGTGATCCTCCGGCAGCCCAACGCACCAGCAAAAAAACAATCACAATAATTAAAATCCACCAAAGGATCATTGGAAGCCATCCAAAGCCGCCGTAACCCATCGTTGGGTAGCCTCCAAAATAATTTCCCATCATAGAGTTAAAGCTATTAGGTTGATAATTGCTGGGAGACGACCAACCTCCCATCATTCCCATCATTGGAAGAAAACCAACTCCCTGCGAGGGAAATGAGGCAGAAGTATCGCAACCCGAAAATCGTTTGCCCATTGCCATGTGCATGAGACGCTCATTTTGTTCGCCCATTCTCTCAACCATAAGCTTGTCCATTGTTTTGTGCGAGGAACCCATCATTTCGCCCATATAATAATCACCGAGCAGATTAAAATCATTATCGGTCAAATTCGCGCAAACAACTTCTTTTCTTTGAAGTTTTTCCAGAATCGCCTTGCCTGCCGTCTCATCTTCGGTAATCTGGCCATGCGCACCTGATGCGGCAAACATGAACACAAAAATATACACAAACAATAATACTGTTTTTTTCATATGAATTTAATACACTATCTCTTTATCAGTTTTTTATCTCTTTATACTATTGAATAAAGCCGCAAAAAGCCATGCCGCCAAAACCGCAAGAACATTCCATATTATTAAGCCGGAAAAAAATGTTCCCCATGTGAGTATATCCACTCCAGTAACTACGTTTACGTGAAGCGCATACCACATGAAAGTCGGGCGGATATTTGGGAAGAGCGCAACTCCCGCAAAACAAACGACATAAACAACGGAAATCCACGCCGCAATAACTTTCAAAAGATGATTTGTGTTTATCATATATTTATTTATAAGAAATAATATAAATCGACCTTTATCCCGTTAGAGATGGGGCACAAACAAAATGTGTCTTAAAACCATTCTCTAAAGTTTTTGGCATTAATATTTTAATCATCTTTTTTCATGTGTGTGATCTCTAACGGGATTTATAATTTTTTACTTTTAAGGCGAAGCGAATTTCCAACCACAGAAACGCTCGAAAAAGCCATGGCCATACCTGCAAATACAGGAGAAAGCATCCAGCCAAAAACAGGATAAAATATTCCGCTCGCAAGAGGAATGCCGATTATATTATAAATAAAAGCCCAAAAAAGATTTTGTCTGATTCCGCGCATAGTCATTTTTGAAAGATTAATCGCTTTTACAAGTTTTGAAATATCCCCGTGTAGAAGCGTTATTCCCGCTGATTCGATCGCGACATCTGTTCCCGTTGCCATCGCGATTCCAACGTCAGCTTGCGCAAGCGCTGGCGCGTCATTAACGCCGTCCCCAGCCATGGCCACAATTTTTCCAAGCGCCTGCAATTCTTTTATTTTTTCCAGTTTATCCTGCGGCATTACTTCAGCCTCAACCTCATCGATCCCCGCTTCTCTCGCGATAAATTTTGCGGTATTTTTATTATCTCCGGTCAGCATCACGGTCTTTATACCCAATTTATGGAGCATTTTTAGAGCTTCATTCGCTTCGGGTTTAATTGCGTCCGCTACCATTATAACCCCGAGAATTTTATTTTTTGACGAAAGAATGACCGGAGTCTTCCCTTCAAGCGTTTCTTTTTCAATCGCGCTCTCATCAAAATTCAGCTTTAATTCTTTCATTAATTTCACGTTGCCCGCATAATATTCCGCGCCCTGAATAATTCCTTTAAGCCCCATGCCTTTAATTGCTTCAAAATTTATTACGTCAAGCAAGCCCGCATTATTATTTTTTGCATATAATAAAATGGCTTCGGCTATAGGATGTTCGGATTTTTTTTCAAGCGAAGCCAAAACCGATAACAAATCTTTTTCGCTTCTATCAGACAAATTCTTTATTGAAATAAGTTCGGGTTTTCCTTTTGTGATCGTGCCTGTTTTATCAACCACCACTGTATTAACTTTATGGAGCTTCTCAAGTGTTGCCGCGTCCTTAATCAAAATTCCTTCTTTGGCTCCCTTGCCAACTCCGACAATAATCGCTGTTGGAGTCGCAAGACCCAAAGCGCATGGGCAAGCAATAACAAGAACACCTACAAACGACACCAAGCCAAATGAAAGCGCCTCAGAAAATCCCATAAATCTGGATCCTATAAAAAGCCACGCCCCTAAAGACAAAAAGGCTATAATCAAAACAATAGGAACAAAAACTCCGGAAATTTTATCAGCAAGCGCCTGAATAGGCGCTTTTGAGCTCTGGGCCTCCTCAACCATTTTTATAATATGCGCGAGCAACGTTTCGGATCCGATTTTAGTTGCCTTAAATATAAAAGATCCCGTTGTATTGATGGTACCTGCGACAACACCATCTCCGGCCTTTTTTTCAGCGGGCATTGGCTCGCCGGTTACCATTGATTCGTCAATGTACGAGAAGCCTTCTACAATAACGCCATCAACAGGAATTTTCCCAGCCGGTTTTATTATTATTAAATCTCCACGTTTTACTTCCTCAACCAGAATTTCCCTTTCCTTGCCATCTTTTATTACAATCGCAGTTTTGGCCTGCAGATTTAAAAGTTTTTCAATCGCATCTCCGGTTTTTAATTTTGATCTTGCTTCCAGATATTTTCCAAGCGCGATGAAGGCAATAACAATAATGGTTACATCAAAATAGTTAGTCTCGACGTCAATAAACCCACGAAGTCTTTCTTCAAAAAAAATTACAATAAGACTGTAAAGATAAGCGACAGACGTTCCAATGCCGATCAAAGTATCCATATTTGCCTTGCCATAACGTAGAAAACGATAAAAACCAAAAAGGTAAGGCTTCCCAACAACAAACAAAGAATAAGTAGCCATCACCGGCAAAAGAAATCTAAAAACATCTTCCAATAAAATCGGCACTGGAGAAGCCCAATTTAATCTGGAAAAAATACCCCACGCCATCGAAATAATAGAAATTGCCGCAAGCGGAATGATTGACTGAACACCCCTTTTCATTCGGTGGAGTTCATTGAGTTTTTCCTGTTTTGATTGATTTAGTCCGAGATGCTGGGCATGTTCCTCCTCGCTCATGCTCATTTCTTTTGCGGTAGGAGTTGAAGTTACGAGCGAGTACCCCAATGGCTCAATTTTTTTAGAAAGATCGGAAGAATTTATTTTTGACTCGTCAAAAGAGATTTTAGCGGTTTCAGTTCCGTAATTGACTTCGACAGAATTTACTCCTTCAGTCTTCTTAAAGGTTTTTTCAATAATATTTGCGCACGAAGCGCAGTGCATTCCTTTTATTTGAAAAGTTTTTATACCAGGCATATTAGCGGCGCTTTAATTTATAAACTTTTAAAATTTCATCAATCGCGGTATTTTCTTTCCCCTTTTTCATTTGATGTACCACGCATGTGCTTAAGTGATTTTGCATAAGCGCATCTTCAATCCCCGCAAGCGCATGCTTTACCGCGGATATTTGCGTGATTATATCTATACAGTAAATGTCTTTCCCCAGCATTTCTTCAAGCCCCCGAACTTGTCCTTCGATTATTTTAAGGCGGCGCTCAAGCTTTTGCTTCGATGGTTTATCCATAGCTCCAAGCCTATACCCCCCTAGGGTATATGTCAAATAATAAGAATTTAAAGCATGAAGCCTATTGCGTTCTTTTAATAAACCTTCTTTTTAACAAGTGGATCAACAGAGCTGTTATGACCCCTAATAGAGCTCCCCCGATTATATCAGACGGCCAATGGATTCCCGTGACAACTCGAGAAAAACTCATTAAAAACGCGACGGCTAAAAAAATAATTCCCCACCGTCTATTATAAATAAAAATGACTACCGCGAGCGCAAAAAAGAAAATCGCGTGGCCAGAAGGGAATGACTCTCCGGGCGCGTGATAAATCAACTGGCGCACATTTTCCAAAATTTCAAACGGACGCGGCCTCGGATAAAAAAAAACAATTAATTCCTTAAGCAAAAAACGCGCAATCCCTCCCGCAATAAGAGCTTCTAAGACGATTTTTAGTCTTTCCATGAAATTTAAAAAAAGAAAAACCGCCAAAATTCCTATGAATATCCAGTCTGAAAAATCCGCTATAAATGCAAAAATATAATCGGGGCCAATCTTATTCAGCAAGTTGAATATCGCGATATCAGGGTTCATTATTTAGATAATTCTACGAGGTTTTTAAAAAGCACAGCAACCGTAATAGGCCCTACCCCGCCGGGAACCGATGAAAAAATTGAAGCTTTTTTAGCAACTTCCGGGTCGAAATCCCCTGAAATTTGGCCTTCTGATTCCGAAGTCCCGCAATCAATTGCAATAACGCCCTCTTTTACCATTTCGGGTTTAATAATTTTCGGCTTACCCGCACCAGATATAATCACATCAGCCTGATTCATAAAACTTGAAGCATCGGAAGTATTTTCATCAATTACCGAAATTGTGGCTTTTTGATTTAACAGCCATGCGGCAATCGGCTTACCTACAAGCCTGCCTTGTCCAACTACTAAAATATTTTTTCCCTTAAGATCAATTTTATTTTCATCCAAAATCACTTTCACCGCTCCAACAACAGGTGGCAAAATCCGAGATTTATCAGCCATAAAAACGCCACAGCTTTTTGAAGAAAGCATATCCGGATCTTTTTCCGGGATAATCGCATCTAAAATATACTGCGCATTTACTTGCTTCGGCAAAGGAAGCTGAATAATCACTCCGTCATTTTCTTTTATATGCACTATCTCCGAAACTTTTTCGCGGAGCTTTTTTGTAGAAATATCAGCTGGAATTTCATAAACCCTTATATCAACCCCCATTGCCTCCGCGAATTTCTTTTTTTGCTCTACGAATTTTTTCATGACAAGGTCACTTCCGACCTCAATCACGGCAAGCCTGATTTTTTTCTTTGACCTTAAAATTTCATCGCGAAGCGAGGCCTTAATTTTTTCCGCGACAGCTTTACCATCAATAATCATAAGAAAATCCTACGACATATAAAAGGAAAGGGAAAGTCATAAAAGCTTCCCCTTTTCGGAACCGTAGCCAGTCTTTTTTTTAGAACTGCAGGCGGCCTTGATCACGCTTATTTTTTAGATAGAAATAAAAACGTACAAATATTTTTGGCGGCCCCCAGTAGCACGCAAATGCGTATGTAGGAACAAGAATCCAAAATACGCCGGAGAGTTGGGCGAATATGTCTATATGCTGCTCGCTCGTACCTTGCATCCAATACCAGGTAACATTCAGGACCCCGATCCAAATAAACCAAAGATACCCTAGCAGAATAAAACTGCGAAGCCAGCGATCGGTTGCTTTCGGCCTCACCCAAAAAGCTAGCACGATTAGACTAATCGCGCCCAAAATAAATGAAGCAGTCACCGCAGCGCGAAACATTTGTACGGAAATCTGTATTGAGATCATAAGAACACCCCCCTTTTGGAAAATTATATATCTAATTCTCTTCCAACTCAACTAAAATCTTATCAATCTTCTCGGCGATTTTGACCATGTCTTTTTCGCGCATTCCCTGCGTTGTAACAGTCGGTGTTCCAATGCGAATTCCTGAAGGATCAAACGGAGAACGTGCATCAAACGGAATCGTATTTTTATTTACGACAATCCCGTGCTTTTCCAGTTTTTCCTGGGCCTCTTTTCCTGAAATTCCCCGCGACATTGTGTCAAGCAAAAACAAATGCGAATCTGTTCCTCCTGATATAATCCTCCAGCCTTTTTTTTGAAGTTCCGCCGCTAAAGTTCGCGCATTTTTTACAACCTGTTTTGCGTATTTTTTAAATTTAGGACTCATCGCCTCTTTTAAAGCCACGGCAACAGCCGCAATATTATTCATATGCGGTCCTCCCTGAAGACCGGGAAAAACAGCTTTATCAATAAGATCATGAAGCATAAAACCTGAAGCATAAAACTTAATTTTTCTGGAAAAAATAAGAGCCGCCCGCGGGCCGCGCAAAGTCTTGTGTGTAGTCGTCATGACAACATCAGCAAAAGGAAAAGGAGGTGGGTAAACCTTGCCCGCAACCAAACCGGCAAAATGCGACATGTCCACAAGGAAAATTGCGCCCGCTTCATCCGCGATTTTTCTGAATTCTTTAAAATCAATGATTCGCGAGTATGCCGTAAACCCGGCGACAATCAATTTTGGCCGTTCGTGTTTTGCGATTTCCAAAATTTCATCATAATCAAGAACTTCCGAATCTTTTTTAACGCCAAAAGAAACCTGTTTCCAGAATTTTCCTGTCATGGAAACCTTATGGCCGTGCGACAAATGCCCGCCCATTGAAAACTCCAAACCCATAATTTTCTCCCCTAACGGGACGAGCGCGGAATAAACCGCAAGGTTCGCCGGAGTGCCGGAATAAGGCTGGACGTTAACAGTCCAGTTTTCACGAGACAATTTAAAAAGTTTAAGCGCCCGTGTTTTCGCCAAATTTTCCAATTTATCTACATTTACATTTCCCGCATAATATCTTTTTCCAGGATATCCTTCTGAATATTTATTAGTAAAAACTGATCCTAACGCAAAAAGCACGTCTTTTGAAACGTAATTTTCGGACGCGATCAGATTAATGACTTTTTTCTGCCTCGCCTCTTCCGCCTTTATTAATCTTTCGATTTCTTTGTCTTTCATGTCCTAATCTAACTTTACCAGAAGCCCCTTATCTTTGGCTATTTTAAAAATATATCCGAAAAACAAAACCGCTAAAATCAGATATATGATATTTAAATAAATTCCCCACCAGAAATTTTGACTTGAAAAACCGCCGCCGGAAATAATCTGCCTCATTCCCTCAAACGCGTGCGTTGTTGGTAAATACCAGGCAATAGCTTGAAGAAATTTCGGCAATGTCCGCAAAGGATAAAAAACGCAGGAAACCGGCTGAAGAAGCCCCGAAAAACTCCAGGCGAGCATCTGGATTTTTGTCGTATATCTCACAATCAAAGCCGTGATAATCAACCCGATTGAAAATGCGAAAAAAATAAGATTGAAGAAAAACGGCAAAAATTGAATAATATACGGGAAAATATTAAAAGAATAAAAAAGCAGTGAGAAAAGCGAAGCCGCCAAAAAACCAAAAATCATTTTTATAAAATTCACCGCAATTAGTCCCGTTAAATATTCGGAAATTTTAAGCGGCGTTGAAAAAAGATTCAGCAGATTTCTTGCCCAGAGCTCGTCCAAAAAACCGAGCGCCAGATCTCGCTGAAAAACAAAAAAAGTCCCCCATAAAATCGTCGCGCCAAGCAGAAAACTCACAAAAGTTAATCCCAAATTTTCTTCTCTCGCCAGATAAATCGTCAAAAAACCCCAAATTATTATGTCGATAACCGGCCAATAGAAAATTTCAGAGATGCGGTCAAAATTCCGCCTCGCTTCGTATAAATGCCTTCTTATTACGGCCTTAATTCTATGCGCCCTCATGACACCTTTACCTCATTGGCTACGCGGGAAAAAACCTCCTCCAAATCAGGCTCTTTTCGCTCTTCTTTTAAAATCGCGTTGGTTATTTCAATCGGCGACCCCTCGGCGATTATTTTTCCATGATTTAGAAAAATAACTCTGTCGCAAACTTTTTCTATTTCCGCCATATTATGAGAAGTCCAAAGTATGGACATCCCGCTTTTTTTGTGCGCTTTCATTAATATTTCTCTTGATTGGCGGGACATGTGCGGATCGAGCGAAGCTGTCGGCTCATCAAGTAACAAAAGGCTCGGATCATTTAAAAACGCCTTGCATAATCCAAGACGGCTCGACTCTCCGGCGGATAATTTAACTACAGGCGTATTTTTTAAATGCTCAATCTCAAAAAGTTTCAGAAGTTCCTGAATTTTTCTCGAAGGATTCTGAACGTTGTAAAGCCCAGCAAAAACCATCAGATTTTCGCGAACAGACAATCTGTAAGGCAGGCCTACATAAGGAGAAGTGAAATTCATTTTTTGAAGAATTTCTTCAGAATAATCGCGTAGATTTTTGCCAAATACAAAAACCTCTCCGTCATCAGGAGTTACAAGGCCCAAAAGCATATGTATTGTCGTGGTTTTCCCGGCGCCATTCGGCCCGAGAAAACCCAACACTTCTCCTTCCTTTATATTAAAGGATATTCCATCAACAGCTTTTACTTTTCCAAACTTTTTTTCTATGTTTCTTGCTTCAAGAAGCATAGAAAATTTATAACATATTAAGCGTCTTTTGTAACTCTTGGGCTGAAAAAGCGCCCTCGCGGATAACCTTAGGCGGCCACTTTGTAAGATCAAGAACAGTCGAAGGAAGTCTTTCTGAATTGTCGAACTCGCCGTTCAAATCAATAATTATATCAGGCTTATATTCTGCATTTTCAAATTCTTTATAAACTTCGACAGCGTTTTTAAAAGGTAAATTTCCTGAAATATTCGCGGAGGTCTGCCAAAGAGGCCTTGAGATTTTTTTTAAAAGCTCCAATAAAAAATCACTTTTTGGAATTCTTAAGCCCTCCTCTCCTCCGTTCTTTTTTTTAAGAATACATGTAACTTTCCCCGGCCATACTTTTTTCAAAAACTTTTTTTGCAGATCATTTATCAGGACAATTTCAGAGGCATTTTCAATTGAATCAACAAAAACCGGCAGGATTTTGTCTTGAGGCCTTTTTTTAATCAAAAAAATTTTCTCCTTCGCTTCGGAATTAAAATAATCGGCCGCTAAGCCGTATATCGTGTCAGTGGGAAGCGCAATAACCCCTCCTTTCTCAAGGCACAACAAAGAAGCCGCGATAATTTCACTGCTATTTTTCTGATGAGATTGCTTTAAAATCAGCATTGATGCTCTCTAAATCTTCCGGAGTGGCCATGGAAATCCAAGATTTGGCGAGCTTTATAAAAACATCGTGGTCTTTGGCCAGTCTGGCTACTGAATCTGTTAAATAATATTCGCCATTTTTATGCTGGCGGGCCGGATAATTAAAAATTCGATAATCCAAAACCTGAACGCCAGTATTAGCCAGATTTGAAATCTGCTCCTCCGGCTTTTCTATAAAATCCAAAATTTTTCCGCGCTCATTTGCCAGAACCACTCCGAATCTTCGCGGATCCTCCACTTCTTTAACAAGAACGGAAAAATCGTGCTCGAGGCAACTTTCAATGCTTTCTTTATCAAGAATGTCATCGCCAAGCAAAACCAAAAATTTTTCTTTTCCTAAAAGATGCTTTGCTTCATTTAAACCGATCCACGTTCCATAATCCTTACTTACCTGCGTAACATAATGGATTTTTTTCCCTAAAAATTCTTCTCCAAAATAATCCTGAATCTGTCCGGCAAGATACTTCACGACTAAAATCACCTCATCGATTTGATCAGGAAGTTCATGAAAAATATGCTCAAGAACAGCCTTGTCGCCGACTTTTAGAAGCTGTTTGGGAGTTGTAAAAGTAAGGGGCCGCATTCTTGTCCCCTCACCGGCACAAAGAATAACCGCTTTCATCCCGTTAGAGATAAGACATAGACACGACGAATGTATGTGCTTTTTAATTTATTCATAACTTTTAGCTTTATTTTTTCTAACATTTTTCTACTGTGTCTGTAATCTCTAACGGGATTCATCCAGTTAGAAATTCAGCCGGGGAAAATTTTAAATCGAGCCCAACTGCGAATTCACCTTCGGCTTTAATTACTGATAAAGAAAAAATATTGTAAAAATTTCTAACGGGATTCATCTATTTGTTGAGTTATAAGACAAAATTGATAAGTTTGTTCGGGACAAAAATCACCTTGCGGGGATTTTTGTCATTAATATATTTTAACACATTAACTTGTTTTTTGGCAAGCCTTTGTGCCTCGGTCTGGGAAATGCCAATCGGCGCCAAAAGACTCGCACGCACTTTACCATCAACCTGCACGATCAGCTGGAAATTACTTTCTTTAATTTTTTTCGGATCGAATTTCGGCCAAGGCTGGAGATGAATTGATTTTTTTCTGCCAAAAGCCCTGTTCTTTTTAAACTTCTGATAAAGCTCTTCAGTGACAAACGGCGCAAAAGGGGCAAGCAATTTTAAAAAATTTTCAAACGATTCTAAAGGGATTATTGCAAGTTCTTCAAGCTTATTCAATAAAATCATCAATTGAGAGATCGCAGTATTGTACCGCAAACTTTCAATGTCTTCAGTAACTTTTTTAATCGTCTGATGAAATAATTTTTCAGAATCTTCGGAAAGCCCGTGCTTTGAATTTCCGGCAAGTTTTTTCTCCAATTTTTTGACCCTCTCCAAAAAACGAGTTACGCCAAAAATCCCTGCATCTCTAAAATCCCCTCCTTCGACAAAAGGCCCGATAAACATCAGATACATTCTTAAAGCGTCAGCGCCAAATTTCTTAATATATTCATCCGGATTTACAACATTGCCTTTGGATTTCGACATTTTTGCGCCGTCCTTGACAATAAGTCCGTGCGCTCGGAATATAGAGAACGGCTCGTCAAAATTAATAATTTTCCAATCCTGAAAAACCTTGGTGATAAAACGAACATAAAGAAGATGGAGAACCGAGTGCTCCGCCCCTCCGATGTACATATTAACGGGCAGCCATTTTTTTGCCCTATTTTTATCAAATGGAGTTTTTTTGTTTTTCGGATCAATGTACCTGAAAAAATACCAGGCCGAGTCCAAAAAAGTATCTGAAACATCAGTTTCGCGACGAGCCATTTTTTTACATTTCGGACATTTTACTTTGTAAAATTTTGGTTCTCCAGCTAACGGCGAAACGCCCCTTCCCTTAGGACGATAATCTTTTATATAAGGAAGTTTTACCGGAAGATCTTTGTCGGGAACTGCTATCCAACCCGGATTTTCTATTTCTCCTTTTGAAAATTTTTTCTTGATTCCTGCTTCACGTTTCATGATTCGTTCCGCGCAGTTTTTACAAAAAACAAGCGGAATCGGAGAGCCCCAATATCGCTGGCGTGAAATTAACCAATCACGCAAACGATATTGAGTTTTCTTTTCTCCACCGACGAATTTTGTAATTTCCCATTTAGCTTTTTCCGAATCCATCCCGTTAAATTGTCCTGAATTTATCAAGACCCCTTTATCAGTATGAATAAAAAAATCCTTATAAAATGGAACGTGCGGAAGCCACCTCCACGTCGTCCCTTCTTGCGCTGGCTTGCCATTGAAAGTATAAGAAAATTCATTTATTTTTTTGTCATTCTTTTCATTCAATTCCAGGCGCTCGATTGAACCATCTTTGTCTTTAAAAATGAAAACAATATTTTCTGAACTGACATATTCATTCCAAAATCCAGGGGTCATCCTTTCCATGATTAATTTCTCAAATTGCGGCAACGATTTTTTTGGAATCTCAATATACTTATGATCCGCATCGGCAGACCAAATTTCCTTAATATCCAAATTTTTTAACTCCTGGTCTTGAATATTTTTAAAACCCATTAAGACGCTCCGAACTTCAATATCTACCTTTTGAACAACTGGTTTTATTTTTAACCCAAACTTCTTCGCAAACTCAAAATCCCTTTCATCATGCGCCGGAACCGCCATGATTGCGCCCGTGCCATAACCAGCCAGAACGTAATCTGAAATCCAAACCGGAATTTTCTCATTATTCGCAGGATTAATCGCTTTAATTCCTTTTAACTCAACCCCCGTTTTATCTTTTGCCTCTTGTCTTTCTTCTGTGGTTTTTTTCTTTGCGGCTTCAATATATTTCTGAACTTCATCATAATTCTTTATTCTTGATTCTAAATTCTTTATGAGTTCGTGTTCAGGAGTCAAAACCATATAGGTCGCCCCAAACAAAGTATCCGGCCGCGTCGTGAAAACCTTAATCCTTGAAACAATCTTTTGGACATCCGATGTCACAAAGATTGGGAACTCTATTTCAGCCCCTTCTGATTTTCCTATCCAATTTCTCTGCGCTATTTTAACTTTTTCAGACCAATCTATTTTATCAAGATCCTCTAAAAGTCTTTCAGCGTAATCCGTAATTTTAAAAAACCACTGCTCTAAATCTTTTTTTATTACTTTTGATCCGCAACGCTCACATTCCACGCCAATAACCTGCTCATCCGCCAAAACCGTCATGCATGAAGGACACCAATTTACCGCCTGCTTTTTTCTGTAAGCAAGCCCGCGCCTAAACATCTCGGCAAAAATCCATTGCGTCCATTTGTAATATTCCGGATCATATGTTTCAAGATGCTCTTTCCAAGCAAATCCATTTCCGATCATCTCAAGCTGACGATAAAAATTTTTCTCGGAAATTTTTGCTTGCTTCGCCGGATGCCTTTTTACTTTAAGCGCGTAATTTTCCGAATGTATGCCAAAACCATCAAGTCCGATCGGTTCAAAAACGTCATTCCCTTTCATTCTTTGATAACGGCCAAAAATATCGCTTCCTGTAAAAGCGTACATATTGCCGACATGAAGCCCTTCTGCAGAAGGATACGGAAACATCATCAAGTTATAATAAGGTTTTTTTGCCTTTTTACCCTGAATCTTTCGTGGGGTTAAATCGGGCTCATAAACCCCGGTCCTCTGCCAAAGTTTTGTCCATTTTTTTTCTATTCTCAAGTGATCCGCCATTTAAAAATATTACGATTTTTTAGCTATTTTTTCAATCGTCCTACGTTGGTTTAAAACTAATCAACCCTCGACAGATGCCGAGGGTTGGATTATTGGCTTTTGGCGAAATAAACCTACTCCGCCTTAACCGCTATTTGTTCTGGAAGAGGCTTTACTCGTTCTTCCACAATGAACACCTTCAGATGATGATCGCTTGAAACAAGATCTTGTCTGTAGCGTTCAACATTCAAAAGGCGATATTCAGGAGCCTTTGACCTGAATATGAGATTGATATACTGTTGATCGCTATACGAACAAGGTATCCTGCGCACTTCAAGCTCTTTTTCCGTAATAGGGGCGTTGTCCGTAGCACGAAGGAAATTTAGAATTTTTCTATGCTGTGGCATCCACTCAATCGCCATAATTTTGTCCCAGTCAGTTCCCTTTAAAACTCTATCGGTTTTTCGCGCGCGTATACTTCCAGTCTTGAGCTTTAAAACCGACGCAGTTGTAAGCGCGGGAATTTTTTCAACCGTTACAACCATCGTCACCTTGAGCATATGGTTCCCCGACACAATCGGACTTTTCTGAATGAACGCGTCAAATAAAGCTTGGCTATCTTTTCTGATATCCTCTACCAATTTTTGGAAAAGAACCATGTTTTCTTTATACGACATAAAGTCCTCCTAGAAACAAACCTTCGAACCAAATTAAAAGATCTCACGGCCAAACTAACAGATTTGGAAATTAATTACAACAAAAAAATAGCTAACAAACGCCAACCCTTTGCTTACGCAGGGCTTCATAGTAGCAGGAACGAACCTTTAAGGCCTTCCTGTCCGGAGCCAACAAACAAAGTTATAAACTTCATCTACAGCCTCAGGACAATTTAACTCGCCACTCCACTCCTCCGGAGGGCGAACCATTAACTGGCAAAAAAGAATATTATTCGCCTCCCCATTGTGGATACACGACCCTTCAGGTTGATGACCATTATAGTATCCCGATAAGCCCCTTTTTCCCCGCTCTTGTTGAACGAATGCCGCGATTACTTCCAATTTCCGCTCATCGCTTACGACATTATCCATAATTCCTCCTTGTGAACCTCACTAAAATTATAGACTATTTTTAAAGAAAATTCTTTCAGCATTTGCTGTTGTGCTAGCTGCCGCCTCTTCAATATCAATGCTTTTAATTTCTGAAACTTTTTTTGCGACTTCGATTACGTAGGAGGGTTCGTTGCGTTTGCCGCGATAAGGAACAGGCGCAACATAAGGCGCGTCGGTTTCGAGTAATATCCGATCCATCGGAACATATTTAACAAGTTCCTCGTAATTTTTCGCACCCATCTCACCTCGACGTTGCTCGGCGAGTCGAGACGGGTAAGTAACCACTCCGCCGAAAGAAAATGAAAATCCCATGTCCAACAGCTTTGCTGCGTCTTCGGTTGTTCCGGAGAAAAAATGAACAATCCCCGGAGCATGAAACGTGAAGCGTGAAGCCTGCAGTATTTCTATTAAATCCGCGAAAGCCTCCCTGCAATGGATCATCAATGGCTTTTTCAGCTCGGCAGAAAGCTTAATCTGCTCTTCAAAAATCTTTTTCTGCTTCATGATTCCGGTTTCATGATTCGTGATTCTGTAATAATCAAGGCCGCATTCCCCTATCGCCACAACCTTTAAATCTAGAGCCAGTTTTTTATATTCCTCATAATTAAAGTCCTCGCCGCGCGAAGTAAATGCCTTAGCCGACTCTCCATCTCCCAATTCCTCGGTGTCATGAAAAGAAGCTTCCGTATGTATGGGATGAAGGCCGACTGACGCGTATATTCCTTCGCCGTATTCTTTGGCAATTTCAATCGCACGCTTTGAGGTGTTTATTTGCGTTCCCACATTAACCATCCAAACGCCCAGGTCCAAAGCTCTTGCAATGACGTCTTTATAGTCGTCTTGAAAAGCGGCAAACTGGACATGAGTATGAACGTCAAAAAATTTCATGAAACTTAAAACTTAAAACCTGAAACATACTTTATGCTTCATGCTTTAAAATTCGCGGAAATAGCGCCTCGTTCGTCTTTATTTTAAACGCCCTCCATTCAGAACCCGTTTTTCCATCAACGCTGAATGTATCTAAAATTTTATCCGAAGTATCTGGCATAAAGGGCTTTAGCATCCAAGCAAGCGAAACCGCACCGTACGCCAAATTCCATAAAATAACGCGAGCCTTTTCTTTATCAATCTTGACGAGCTTGAAAGGCTCATAGTCCTGCACATAGCCGTCGAGTTCTTTTAGGAGGCTAAAAATCGTCTCTGCGGCTTTATTTATTTCAAAATTTTTCATCTCCACGTGATATTTCGGCCAAACATTTCTTTCTATAAAATACGGGATGGAAAGATATTCCAGCTTCTCATCCGCATTAGAAAGCTGGCTGGAAAGGGCTGTCTCCTTTTTAAACGGGACTGAAGCAATAAGGGCGTCCTCCGGCTTTTCAAGAACTCCTTCAAAATAATTTGAAATCATAGTCGCGACCCTTTTGACATAATTTCCAATGCCGTTAACCAAATTTGATTCGTGGGCCTCTTCAAATCTCTCTCCAGTAAATTCTCCGTCGGAAAAAACCGGTATCTCTTTTCCAAAAAACATTCGCAAAGATTCTGCGCCGTATTTAGAAACAAGCTCAAACGGATCAACAACATTGCCCAAAGTCTTGGACATCTTCCTGCCTCCGGACTGAATCAAGCCGTGCACCAAAATTGATTTTGGCAAAGGCAGGCCAGCCGATAAAAGCATGCCCGGCCAAATTGCCGCATGGAAACGCAATATTTCTTTTCCAATAACGTGAACGTCCGCCGGCCAGAATTTCTTAAAGTTACCGACATCATCGCGGCCGTATCCAAGCGCGGTAAGATAATTTGAAAGCGCATCGCACCAAACATACATTGTCTGCGTGTGGTCTCCGGGAACAGGAATCCCCCATGAGATATCTTTTGAGGGCCTTGAAAAACTGACGTCTCTCAAGCCTTCGCCAATAACCGCTAAAATTTCATTTTTCCGCGCCTCTGGGAAAATGCCGATCTCCCCGGATTCAATTTTATTTTTTATTTCTTCAGCGTATCTTGAAAGCCGGAAAAAATAATTTTCTTCTTCAAGAAGCTGTGGGACTTCATTGTGATCCGGGCATTTTCCGGCCTCAAGGTCCTTTTCGGTTATAAACGCTTCGTGCCCGACGCAATAAAGGCCTTTGTATTTTCCTTTATATATGTCGCCTTTTTCCTGAATTTTCTTCCACAAAAGTTGTGCGCCCGGCCAATGACGCACATTGTCAGAAGTATAAATAAAATCCGTATTCGAAATATTCAGGACTTTAGCGAGCTTCACAAAAACTTCCCTTCTCTTTCTTACAAAGTCCTCAACGTTTTCCGCAACCGCTTCAGCTGAACGAACATTTTTTGCGCCGTGCTCATCGGTGCCGGTAAGGAAAAACACCTCGTCTCCGGAAAGACGGCGATATCTGGCAAGCACGTCGGAAAGAACATCGGCATAGGCGTGGCCCAAATGCGGAGATGCGTTAACGTAATAAATAGGAGTGGTGATATAAAATTTTCCCATTTTTTATAGCTCTATCTGTTTTCTTCGCGCGATGTCATTTACTAATTCAACCAGCACCGTGGCAACCGGAACCGCGAGCAAAAATCCGTAAAATCCGGCGAGCGATCCCCCTATGATAAGCGAAAGCACCACCATCAAAGGAGGAACGCCGATTGTTTTCCTGACAACCAACGGATAGATCAGGTGATTTTCAAATTGCTGAACAATAAAATACAAAATCAACACCGCAAGCCCTAAAATCGGTTTTTGCAAAAAAGCTATACCCACACCGGGGATCGCGGCCATAACCGGACCAAAAACAGGGATAATCTCGAAAATAGCGCTCAAAATAGCCAATAATAACGCGTATTTAACTCCCATGATCGTCAGGCCCAGAAAAACAATGACGCCGACAACAAGACCCAAAAGCATTTGGCCTTGCAGCCAAAGTCCTATCTTTTTTCTAGACCTCGACCACAAATCCAAAATATATCCCTCATACTCCATCGGCGCTATAATTCGCAAAAAACGTTCAATCCCGTGCTCCTCAACCGAAAGATAAAAAGAGATAACAATAATCAGGATAAAGGAAAGAGCCCCTCCGAAAACAGCGGCGGTTGCTTTAAAAAATCCCGTTGTCGCCGTACTAATGGAACTTTCAAAGTCCATTACGGCGTCCCTCAAAATCTCCGAGAAGCTGGCTGGCAGCTGGGGAAAAAATGAGACCAGATCATTTGGCTGGAAATTGTCCTCAAGATACTGCGGGATATCAAAAATAAAAGAAGAAACTTCGGACAAAAGCGGCGGCAGGACCAAGAAGAAAACGAGCCCGATCGCGGAAAAAGTAAAAAGGAAAATAAAAAGGACTCCCAAAACGCGCGGGATTTTGTACTTTGAAAACCAATGCGCCGCAGGCTCAATACCCGAAGCGATAACGACTGAAGTAAGAATAACCGCCACAACGTCTCTTAGCGTATAAACAAGCCAAATGAGAATCACAAAAAGCAGAAATCTTACAATGGATCCTGTTGAAATGTCGAGAGTTATTTTTTGTTCGGGATTCATCCCGTTAGAAATAGGACGCAGACGTAAAAAGCGTCTTGAGTTCTATATTATTACTAATAAATTCTGACTTTTTTAAGAATATCATATTTTAATTAAACGTCCGCGATTTCTAACGGGATTCATTTTTTCGACTTCTTTTTATAAATCCGCAAGAATTTTTTTATAAAGACCAGCGTCACCGTGCGGCCCGATTGCCGCAAGATTAACCTTACTCGGCCTTAAAATATCCTTTGCTGTTTTCATGATATCACTTTTTCGAACCTTCTCAATTTTTGAAAGCACTTCCTCCGGCGTCATAATTTTTCCATAAAAGATTTCTTGAGAGGCGATAAAACTTGCGACTTCATCAGTTGACTCAAAAGCAAGCGCAGTCGATCCGCGGATATATTCTTTGGCAAATTTAATCTCCTTATCCGAGACGCCCTTTACCCGCGCGTCCCTCATAATTTCAATAATTTTTTTACTGACTTTTGGCAAAGACTCGTGCGGAATTCCAGCCGCGGCCATTAAATACCCTGTATCCGAATATTGTTCAAGAAAAGATCTTACATAATAAGTAAGGCCGAGCTTTTCCCGAAGTTCCATAAAAAGGCGGCTGGACCAATTGCCTCCTATAATTGTGTTCAAAAGCGTAAGCGCCCATCTCCGCTCGTCAAACATATTGTAAGCCCTGACCCCGATGCGAACATGCGTCTGGTCAACATCCTTCTTTTTAAATTTAACTTCCGGCGCGGCCTGTTCGTCTCTCGCAGGCAATTTAGAAATTTTTCTGCCATCAGACATTTTGGAAAATGCCTTCTCAATTTTTTTAAAAGTGTCCGCGGTATCAATATTTCCGGCCACCGTAACTACGGCGTTTGAGGTTAAATAATGGCTGTTCCTATAATTTAGAATATCCTTTCTCAATATGTTTTTTACGCTCTCCGGCGTTCCGCCCGTATCCCAACCGGCAGGCTGATCTCCGTACAACAACTCTTCAAAAATCTCAAAAGCCTGACGGCGCGGATCGTCTTCGTACATAGAAAGCTCCTGTAAAATTACCCCGCGCTCTTTTTCAATTTCTTCCGGTTTAAAGATCGGCCGAATCAAAATATCGGAAACAATATCCAAAGCCATATCAAAATGCTTAGCCGACGCTTTAACATAATAACCCGTAAATTCTTTGGAAGTAAAAGCGTTTGACTGCGCGCCCAATCTGTCGAGTTCAAGATTTACCTGTCCGGGTTTTGGGCGGGATTTTGTTCCTTTAAAAAATAAATGCTCCAAAAAATGGGAAATCCCGTTTTTTTCCTTTACTTCATATTTTGAACCAGTCCCAAAAAGCACCCACAAAGTCGCGGCCTGGGTATCTTTCATCGGGGCGACAACCGCCCGAAGCCCGTTTTTAAAAACTTTTTTCTCGAATTTCATCCCGTTAGAAATAGGACGCAGACGCAAACGACATCCTGCGCGCTATACTTTTGCTTATAAACTCAGGCTTTTTGGCGAATATCATATTTTTATTACGCGTCCGCGATTTCTAACGGGATTCATTCTAAATAAAAAACGAAAATAATACTTTAAAATAACACTCTCATGCCAGAGACGCAATATTCGTAATGCCATAAAAAACAAACCCCTCACCCAAATCTCGATCGAGACTCAAGTGAGGGGTCAAATGTAAAAATTTGCGAAGGAGCTTCAAGAAAGCTGTGATGCGTCGAGCGCCTTCAGTTCCTTTATGAGGCGTGTGATCATACCAAACATGGGGGCAAAACCATCCATCCGTGCTAGCCCATCGCTGATGAGGTTGAGGCCCTCCATGTGCGTCGCCGCGGCAGTCTTATTCATCTCCGCGGCGCTCTCAAGCCTTTTGAGCCCCAACTTAATTGATGCAAGCCCTTCCTGAAATGCTTCCGAGCAAGAGCCATTTACGTTGTTCTCGGTCACCGCGTCTGAGGAGCTCCCTCTTGAATCGTCGCTCCCGCTAGCAGGCACAACAAGGATCACCTTCCCATCCTTTTCGCCTAGACTTCCGACGTGGAAGTAGAGGCCATCGCCGCTCTTTTCGCTTGGCTCTGAATCCGGAGTTTTAACCACGGCTTTCCAAACATGCTGGCGCGTGGTTTGATCTGGCTTAATAAGTCCCTCGACGTCCATTGTCCGCATATGGGTAGATACGCAGGCTTGGGAAAATCCTGTCGCTTCCATGACCTCTGCCACTGTTGTTCTTCCGGCCTTCCTTATTAACTTCAAGGCGGCTTCCTTAACCTTATCGCATTGACTTACTGCGTGCCCGTTTCCGTTCTCTGCCATATCAGTACCCCCCTTCTTTTGATTAGTTTTGTAGCCAGTTTGAGCTGATTCACTTTGAACAACACTGGACTTTTCGCCCGCGATGGGAAGAGGTGCCGGCGACAATGCCTGCGATATAGCGGCATGCCCGCTTCTTCCCGAGGGCCTGACAATTTCACTCCAAACATCTCTGGCTGTGAGTCCGCGGAGCCTCCGAGTCGCACAATATTCGGCAGGAAATTTCCCATCTTTATTCTCAATAAAGCCCTCCGCTTCAAGAACTGCCCTAACCCTTGAGACGCGTTCCGGGACAAAACCCATACCCTTGACCATCTTTTCAGTTAGTCTTTCGTACGCCCCATTGTCGAGAAAATGCTCCACAAATGCAGCAAGACAACGATATTCGAAATCATCTGGTTTTAGTTTCTGAGATGTACCCATTTTCCCTCCTTGGCTTCTAACCATTCAACTGACTCTAGTTATAAAAGGTTCAATTATGCATCTTCGATTATTAACCTGCTTTAACCTTAATCTAAAACGGGCAAAGTTAGATGTAAAGCATCGCGATCTATTAAAAAGCGACCATAAGCGCTATGTTTTTTTTAGTGAATAAACCAACGACGGCCCTAAAATTAAAAGAAAAAGCGCGATTAGGCCGCCTGAAATCGCGAGTGTTGCGCCGCCACCTAAAATTCCCGCGGCAAATCCAGCCATAAGTTCACCAAAGGGCATTACGCCCTGATGGGAGAAAGCGTATAAACTCATGACGCGCCCTCTTTTGTCGTCCGGAGTCAAACTTTGTATAAGCGAGTTTGCTGAAACATTGTGCCCCATCATTCCGGCTCCGACAAAACTGATGAGTGCCAAAGAAAGGCCGAGAATTTTTGAAAAAGAAAAGAAAACCAGCCCGCAAGCGAATATTAAACCGGACCCGATCATTCGATTTTCCGTTCCCTTTATCTTTTTTCTGGAAGCTATAAAAACAGCGGCGAAAAGAGCGCCAATGGAAGTAAATGAAGTCAGGAGTCCTAAAGTAACAGGCCCTCCTCCCAAAATATCCTTTGCGAATATGGGCAAAAGGGTCATATAGGGCGAGCCGAGCAAACTCACAAAGGCAATCATTAAAAGTATTTTTTTAATCGGCGAAGAATTGAAGACATAATCAAAGCCGTCTTTAAATTCTTCAAAAATATTTTTCCCGGCATCGAGCGCTTTCTGCGGCTTTTGAAATCGCATCATAAACAGTGAAATAATCATGGCAATGTAGCTCAGGGCGTTTAAAAGAAAACAAACGCCTTCGCCAAAAATTGCTATAACAAGCCCGGCTAAAGACGGGCCTACGAAACGGGCTACATGAAATAATGTGGAATTAAGCGCTATTGCGTTTTGAAGGTCTTCCCTTTTTTCAACCATTTGCGAATAAAAAGATTGGCGCCCGGGAATATCGAAAGCGCTGGAAAGTCCCAAAATCAAACTAAGCGCAATAATGTGCCAAACCTGAACGCCGCCCGAGAAAACTAAAAAGGCAAGTAAAAAAGCCTGCAGCATGGCAAGCGTCTGCGATAAAATTAAAATTCTCCTCCGGCTGAAGCGGTCAATAAGAACTCCAGCCACAGGTGATATTAAAAAAATAGGCACATGGCTCGCAAAGCCGACAACCCCCAACAAAAAAGCCGAGTCCGTAAGGCGGTAGACAAGCCAGCTCATAGCCACTCTTTGCATCCACGTTCCGATTAAAGAAATCCCCTGGCCGTAAAAGAACAGGCGGAAATTTCTTGATTCAAGCGCGCGAAATGTTATTTTAAATCTTTCTTTCATTGAGCAAAATATTCTCCTAAATTAAAAAATCCGCGAGAAACGAATATTTTTAATTTTAACACAAAGCAAAAAGGTGCTCCATGGAAAAAGTGCGTTCCTCAAATAAAAATTTTGACCCTCTGAATATTATTTTATTTTGTCGCCAAAATACTCCCCAAGCTCTAGTCCATTCGTACGAATCTGCCCACCCGTGTCGCGGTCGCGAACCGTAACAGTGCCGTCCTCAAGTGTTTGATAATCTACTGTTACGCACCACGGCGTGCCTATTTCGTCTTGCCTTCTATAGCGCTTGCCTATATTGCCGTTGTCGTCCCATGCGATTTGCCCTAGGCCGTACGCCGTATGCTGTAAGTTTTTGTAAATTTCGCGGGCTTTCGCGACCAGCTCTGGTTTATTTCTCACGAGCGGGAAAACAGCAACTTTTATAGGCGCCGTACTTGGTTTTAATTTTAAGAAAACGCGACGCTCTCCCCCGAGCTCGTCTTCTTCGTAAGCTGAAGATAAAATCGCGAGAACCGTTCTATCAACTCCGAACGAAGGCTCAATCACATGAGGGATAAAACGCTCTTTGGTTTCTTCGTCTAAAAATTTCAGATCAGCGCCAGAAGTTTTTTCGTGCGCGGAAAGATCAAAATCGGTGCGATATGCAAGTCCGTAAAGTTCTTTGCGGCCAAACGGGAAGTCAAATTCAAAATCAATCGTGCGTTTTGAATAATGCGCCCGGTCCTCATCCGGAACTTCAAGTTCATGTACTAAATCCGATTTAATGCCGCAGGCCTCGATATACGCTAAAACATTTTTCCGCCATTCTTCAAATTTTGCTTCCCACTCCAACGGCTTAACAAAATATTCAATCTCCATTTGTTCAAATTCCCGCGCGCGAAAAATAAAATCGCGCGGCGCAATTTCATTCCGAAAGGCCTTACCGATTTGCGCGATCCCGAAAGGAACTTTCGGGTGCATGGAATCAAGAACGTTTTTAAAATTTACAAAAATTCCTCCGGCGGTCTCCGGACGCAAATAAGAAGCAGACGACTCATCTTCAGTCGCGCCGATATTGGTTTTAAACATCATATTGAATTGGCGGGCCTCGGAAAGTTTTCCACCGCATTCACACGATTTAATTACCTCCGGATTTTCTAAAGCTTCCTGAATAAAAATCTTCTTTAACTCATCGCGTCCTGCCTTTTCTTTAATTATTTCATCAGCGCGAAATCTTCGTTTGCATTTTCCGCACTCTACCAAAGGATCGGAAAATCCCGATACGTGGCCGGAAGCTTCCCAAACTTTTGCATTCATCAAAATTGCCGCGTCCACCCCAAACATGTCCTCGCGATTTTCTACAAACATTCGCCACCACAGATTTTTTATATTATTTTTTAGTGCCACCCCCAAAGGGCCCCAGTCCCAGGTTCCGGCAAGTCCTCCATAAATTTCAGACCCGGGGAAAATAAACCCCCTTCTTTTGCAAAGACTTACAATATTATCGAGATCAACCATAAAACTTTATTGATATAAAAACGCAGTTACGTAATTTCTCACCGTACCACTGTTCTGTCGCTGTCATCAAGACGCAAATCATCTTCAAGCGTTAAAGTAAGATTATTGGCGGTTTGAGAAATCTCTTTGTTGACAAAATTATCACGCGCCGAAGCTGTTACCCGAGACATAAGTTCAGGCGTTGACCCAATCAAATCCGCGCCCGGAGTAAAGCCGACTTGAAAAGCGATCTCTTTTGCGGGCCGTATAAAGCCGGTGCCGGCGCGAAGAAGACCCACCTGCCATGTTATTTCTCCAGTAGCGGAATTAAAACCGATTGTTCCATCGTCAGGATTAATTTTTCCCTTCCAGCTCATGTAAACCGGAATACTCGATTTTACAGCCAGCCCCTCAAGGTCATTTGTTGAATTCGTCAGCGACCATACGACTGTAAACGTAGTTTCTTGATCAACTCTTGGCGGCATTGGTCCTCGGTTGGGGATCGACGATGAATTATATAAGCCCTTTCGGACAAGCTGCAGTTCAGACTGAAGTGCGGCCTCGGCCCTGTCTCCTCCGGTAAGATCGCTCCCTACGTATCCTGAAGGTATTACTCCCGGCCTGATCGACACATTCGCGGTAATTTGAAAATTTTTATCACTCGATGATTTTATTCCGATTTTTTCCAAAAAAGAAAACTGCGCCTGCAAAAATCCTTCCTCGCCGGGTTCAAGTTTTTTGAGTTCTGGCACAGCCGACGCGGTCCAGACGACCGTCTTTGACGAGGCGCGATAAGCCCCCCTCCCGGTCCCGATATTTTTTTCATCAAAGCCGTTGCCTGAAAAAGAAACCTCAATGATCGAATTCTCCACCGCCACGGCAAGATTGTTTTTGTATGAAATTTCCAGATTCATTCTCTCGCCCGGCCTTGCAATGTGTTTTTTCTCTCCGTTAATCTTAACTATAACGTCCAAAAACGGACGCTTTATTACAAACGATCCGGCGCCTCCTCCAAAGACGCTCAATGTACCATTAGGCTCTTTGGCGCTGACTTTCGCCCTAAAACTTTTTTCCTGAAGCTCGTCGCCGTCAACAGTACCCACTATCGATATTATTCCCGTCTCATTGGGATCAAGCACTCCCAAATCCCAATTTCTCTCCCCGCCTTCTTTTGGTTCAGGCTGGGCGCTTTTAAAAATAAAATCCGATGGAAATTCCATTTCGAAATTTAAATCTCGAAGCTCATCTTTGGCGTTTGAAATATAATTAACCTTCACTTCAATTTCCTGCCCCGCCCTTACCTCTTTTGGCAGATCAAAAGAAATGCCCACCGGAGAACGCGCGATTCTTGTCGTAAATGTTTCGTCTTTGGATAAAATAGCGCTCGATTCCTGCGGGCGATATTCCAAAATAAGCTTAAAAATTTTTGCGTTTCCCTCTTCTCCAAAAAGATACGCGTCAAAATTCGCCCGGACAGTCTCCCCCTGATCAATCTTTCCCAAAGAGCGCCTTTCCCTTAAAGCGCGCACGGTTACGTCAATTGGACGCGTTCCTTCTGGATATTCAACTATCAAATCCGCCAATTCCAAAGTCTGCCTATTTCTATTAGTAACTGCGACTTCCCAAGTCATCCTATCGCCGCCGTCTATAGAAGTCGGCGCAATAACCGTGATATCTATATTGTCCCCCGAAACCCCGCCGAATCCGGCCCAAAAATAAAAAACAACGCTCCCCAAAGCCAGGAGAAAAATCAACACAATCGAAACTTTTAAATAAGGAAATTTTTTAGAAGCCATAACTTCCGGTTCTTCGCGCTCCCAAAAAGCAGGCACCTTAGAAGGCAGAGGCGTTAATTTAGGCGAACTTAAACGCCTGTCAAACGATTCGTCTTTTTTATATAGACGTTTTTTTAATTCCTCTAATGGGTCTTCGGGCAAGGTGGTGGATTAGTTAATAGTTTATAGTTATTGGTTATACTAATTTATTATAATATTTTTTATGGCTTTAGTCTAACTGAAACTTTCAACTAGTAAACCAGAACTTATAACTTATAAACTTAAAACTTATTAACTAAGCTATAAGTGGCTTTCGTAAATACTCTTTCTAATGGCCGCATCTAAAGATGATCGCAATTCCGGCGAAAGAGGGAAACTATCCAAGGGGAAACTTGTATCTTCCAATATGTGCTTGAATTCTTCACTTTCGCCTAAATATCCCAGTAAAAAAAGCGACTTTGCATAAAAGACCGTCTCCAAATCACCCAAATTAGACAGCGCAAGCTCTTTTAATGACGCGAGAAATGACAAAAAAACCTGCCATAAAAATATGTCCATGCCTTCGCCGTGATGGAACCGCTCAAGGAATTTCGAAGCGCGACCCAAAACTTCAGAACGGCGCTCGTCGTTATTAATTTCATCAAAATGGCTTAAATCTTCGGCATCTATCAAATGCCATGTTCCGCGTCCGGAAACAAAACCAAATCGCGCATGCGAAAAAAGATTTAAATAAACGTTTAATTTTGAGCGCACTTTTCGCACACTTCTCGCAAAAATCTTCAGCATTCCGAATTCTTTCGTAAAAACAGTCAAAAACTTATCAGCTTCGCCCACATCCATCCGATTTATTATTATTCCTTCGGTTTGATATAGTCCGTTTGCCATGTCTAAGTTTCGGAGTTTCGAGATTTCGATATATCAAAATTATGCTCCTTTAAAAACTCATCTAGTTTATCTTTTGGAGGAATTCGTTTGAATTGAAGTCCGCGTGAACCGCCGCTTTTCAATTTCTGGGAAAAACTTTGAATCAAGCGTGAACATTCGTCAGTCAATTTTAAACCGTCTCGAAATTTCGAAATGTCGATATATTTTCTGTCGTAGGCTAAATACAATTGACTTCTGACTTCACCAACCTCGCCCTTAGCGATAAATAAGGCATCAACAAACTCATTTTGCGTCGCACGATCAAATCCCTCGGCAATATTAGACATCGGAGATACCGCCGCGCGGCGTATTTGATTTTTCAATCCCCGATCCTTAAAAACCGAACTATCAGTAACATTAAAAATAAAATTAGCAAGTTCTCGCGCTTTTTGCCAGCAAATTAAGTCTTCAAATTTTTGTATAGTCGCCATGTTTTAATTTCGAAATCTCGATATATCGAAATAATTACGCCACTTCCTTATTATAGCAATTCTCGCAATAAATAATCTCCGGACGATCAGGCGCGTAAGACGTCTCAAACTCATTAAGACAGTGAGCCTTTCCATGTTCATGCCCAATTGTATTTTTATAAATTTTATTTTCCGATGCTTCTCCGGTGCACTGGCATTTTCTGTGCCACAATCTTAACGGATTTCTTTGTTTTATTCGTTGATAATGCCGGCAATTAGAGCAAAGCCTCGGCAAAGGCAATTTCATTTTTCGATAAAATTCGAGCTCTTTATCAATAATCCTGAAAACTCTTGTACATTGCTCATTGCACTTCTGGTCATGCTCGCATCCTATAACCTCGCTCAAAATCGAATCGGAGACATCTTTTATATGATCAGGCAATTTATCAGAAGTTACAGTGACCTGATAATTTCGCGCATCCGCGTCCCGCCAACGAAAGCCTTTTTTCTCTGCTTCTGGTTTTGTCAGTGGAAAATATGTATGAGCAATAGTTTCGTTATATGAGAACGGAGAAATTTCAGACGGAAAAAATTCGCCGTATCCGTAAATTCTGCCGTTAAGGCCTTTGAAAGGCATGTCCTTCATATGCTGGATTATTTTCTGCAAAAGTTTTTCGTATTCTTCTTTTGTATACTGCTTATTTAAAATACAATAAGATTTGTTTCGCATACTCACGCATCCAAAAAGATCATTTGACCCGTGGCAAGCGTAAGTGTATTCAACATCGTGGCAGGTATGAGTAAAAGAAGTAAATTTATATCTTGACGCATTAATTCCGGAATCAATGCCTTCATACATCAATTCTCCATTTGCCCCGAATCCGTAACCATCGTAAGAATCTTTTAAATTAATGGCGTGCGAGGCATATTTTGAATCTTCCACGCCGCCATAAACATCAAAACAGTAGTAGCAGTTTTTAGAGTTTGACACCATGTCACCCACGACATTCGTTGATTTTAATATGGAAGCAAAGCGTCTTGGAAACTTGATCGAAAACTCTTCAAATTTTTTTCGAAATTCAGTCAGATTTTTATAGCTTCCCAAGTCCAGCTTCTCTATTTCTTTTTCAAATTCTTCTTTGGTATAAGGCTCATTGAAAATATGATTCGCCTTATTACGCAAGTTCACGCAAGCCAAGGAATTATTTAAATTTTTACAGCACCTTAAAAACAACGAATCAATGCTGTCATCCGTATCATAGGAATAAAAAGTTTTGTATATTTTTGCGCAAAGAACATCCTCGTAGCACCTCTCGCTGTCCGTTACCGTATAAAGATCAAGAGAATCTTTTACATTCATTACGCCCTGGGCATACGAAACATTTTCCGCTCCATAAGAAGCGTACAAAAGATAGCAATTCTTCAGATCGGCATTATGATTGCCATATTCGCTGTTTATCACGTTAGAATTTGCGAGATTTGGAAGCGGAACTGATTCCAGAAGTTCGCGATATTGTTCAAAAAATGGTTTTGAAAAATCATATTCTTTCCCGTAATCTCTCGGATCCCAATTATCAGACCACCAATAACTGTGCTCATATACCTTAAAGGGATTCTCGGGCGCGAACATGCTGATAATTTCTTTTCCCGTAGCGTCACATTTCCGCTTATAAAGCGCATTCTCGTTTCTGAACATAAACCTGCGGATCATCCTGCACTCCGGACAAAACGTCGGCGGGGGGACAGAGATTTTTTCGTAGAAAATAAAATCCTCGGGCTGAATATCGAATTCGCGATGGCAATTCTGACACTTTCTAGTTTCCATTTCGTTTGTTTATCCCGTTAATCACCCAAAGTAATCCCGAAAAATTCTTCGCAGAACTCAGAATAACGGGGTCCTCGTAAAATCTACTCGCGGATGCTCGTGATTTTACGGGACAATTTTGGCAAATTCTTGTTTCGAGGTTCATACTATTTCTTTGTTGTAACAAGCCTCGCAATAAATAATTTCCGGACGATCCGGCGCATATGAAGTTTCAAATTCGTTGGAACAGTTTCCATTTTGATGCCAATCATGTTCCGCGACTCGGCACATGCAATCGCGATGCCAGAGACGCCACGGATTACGCAATTTAGTTCGCTCGACATGGCGACAAATCGGGCATAGATGAGGTAGGGGCAAATTAAATTTTTTATAAAATTCAAACTCTTGAGGAATAATCCTGAAAACTTCAGTGCATCCTTCTCCGCATGCGCCGTTATGCTCGCAGCCAATTATTTCATTTACAATCGCATCAGGAACATTTTTGATATGATCAGGCAATTTATTTGCGGACAAAGTAATTTGATAATTGCGTTTCTCCGAATCGCGCCAGAAAAATCCTTTTTCTTTTGCGCTTTCTTTTGATTCTGGAAAATATTCCGCCGCCCAAGTGTCATTATATGGAAACGGTGAAAATTCCGGCGGAAAAAATTCGCCGTATTTATATATGCGGCCAGCTTTGTCTATATACGGCATCTCGTCCATTTGTTTTTTTATTTTCGGCACTAGTTTTTCATAGTCTTCTTTTGTATATTGTTTATTTAAAATGCAATATTGTTTATTCCTAACGCCCACGCACCCGAAAAGATTTGACGCATTATACGCAAACATCGAGTATTCCAAGTGCATGAGCGCGACATTCAGGCTCTTTAAATCCTTTGGAACGCAGATATATGAAAATTTAACATCAAACCCGCCCGCCTCTTGCAATTCATAACACAACTCACCCCCGGCCACCGCGATATCCATGCAGTCCGCACTTTTCAAAAATAAAATCAGTTGTGAGTATCCGCAATTTTCAAGATCACGGCAAGAATATGATTCCTTAACATCCTTACAGTGATCCAAATAATCCCCCTCTACATTTATATTATGCGCGCCGTGCATGAATTTTGCAGGAAATTTCGCAAAATGCAATGCGGATTTTTCTTTTAAATTTTCTTTAATCACAAAAGATCCCAGATCAAACTGTTTTAACTTTTCAAAATATTCTTCGCGAGTATACGGCTCGTTAAAAAAATAATATTTTTTGTTGCGCAGATTTACGCAACCGAAGCAATTTGAACAACCGACTAAATTTTTAGAAAACCATACATCGACGCATTCCGCGCAATCGAACGAGAAAAAAGTTTGAAAACATTTTTTGCAATCAAAAAGCTCATAGCAAAGCTCGCAATCTTCTATTTTCAATGTATCCATGCATTCGCGCGCGCGGTTAATTGTTTCCGAATACATCGAATTTTCGACCCAGCCAGCGTTAAAAACCAGGTAGCAATTTTTTATGTCAATGGCGTTTGCGGCATACTCGCTCGAAATGCCGTTCGTCACTCTGCGATGCGATATTGGCACTTCGCTCATCAATTTTTGAAATTGCTCAAAAAAGGGACGCGAAAAATCATAATCCCGCCCATATTCCATCGGATCCCAGTTATCCGTCCACCAATAATCTTCATAGTAAACCTTGAAAGGAGCTTCAGGCGGAATTGGAGAAAAAACTTCATCCTCTTTGCCGACAACCTTTCTTTTATATAATTTCCATCCAGAGCGAAATGAAAGTCTTCTTTGCGCGCGACATCTCCAGCAAAAAGTCGGCGGGGGCACGTCTATCTTTTCATAAAACTCAAAATCCTCGGGTTCGATTGTGAAGTTTTGCTTACAGTTTTGGCATACTCTAATTTCCATATTTTTTTCCGGTTTTCATTAAAATATTAATAAAAAGTAACCGAGGATCCTCGATTTTGATATCAAAATAGGGATATTCCGATTATTAGTTTGCGTCCGTCGAGCATGGCTTCTTTTTCTTCAAACTTTCCGCGTTCCCTAATTTTAAAATCCGAAATTGAAATTTCTTTTTTCAAAATATCTTTATTTTTTAGAAGCAAGGCCTCAAGTTCACCGTCGCCCGTAACCGTAAGCAAAACTTTGTCCTGCGGAGTCAATTTTAATTCTTTTCTAAAATCCTGAACCTGCCTGATAAATTCTCGAACCAACCCCTCCCCCTTAAGTTCTTCTGAAATTACAGTGTCTAATTCAACATCCTCTTTAATTTTTTCCGAAAATTCTATTTCTTTAACATTTACTTCTCCTTTAACCAAATCTGAAAGCTCCTCATCAATTTTGAATTTTGATTTTTGAATTTTTAATTTCTGAAGAGGTTGCCTGATTTTTATTCCGGCTTTTTGTCTCGCTTCAAGCCCTTTTGAAACTATCTCCCGGACTTTTTCCATACTTTCTATTAATTTTGCATTTTGATTTTTGATTTTTAAATTTACTTTAGGCCAATCTTCCAAATGAACGCTTTCCTCTTCCCCTCCTGTATTTTTATAAATTCCTTCAGCAATAAAAGGCGCAAACGGAGCTAAGGTTTTAGCAAGTTCTCTTAAAACAAACCCGAGTACTTCTCCGCATTCTTTTGCGTTATCTGATTTTTCATCCTTCATGTGCTCGCGAATTCTGCGGATATACCAGTGCGAAATATCTTCCAACACAAAAGTTTCAATCTCACGTGCGGCTGACACAATGTCATAATTTTCCAAATCTTCGGTAACTTTGCCCAAAACTTTATTCCATTTCGCAATCAGCCATTTATTTATTACTAATTTTGTCTTAATTCTTGATTCATAAATCTTAATTCCTGTTCCGTAAGTCTTCCAATACACAAAAGAGTTCCACAAAATCATCAAAAATCTCCGGTGCGCATCGCGAACATCTTCTTCTTTAAAAAGTTTAGGATCCCACGGCTGATTGATCGTAAAAAAATACCAACGAGTCGCATCAGCTCCGTATTTGTCCATCAGCATAATTGGATCAACAATATTGCCGAGAGACTTTGACATCTTTTTGCCATTTTTATCCAAAAGATGGCCGAGTGAAATTACATTTTTATATGGTTCGCCTTTTCCCAAAAGTGTTCCCACGGCAAGAAGATTATAAAACCACCCGCGCGTCTGATCTACGGCTTCAACAATATAATCCGCGGGATATGCCGGATTTTTTGTTTCAAACGGCCACTCGACCTGGGCAAAGGGCATTGATCCGGAATCAAACCACACATCCACAACTTCAGGCACGCGCTTCATCTCGCCGCCGCAAGCGCATTTCAACGTGATTTCATCTATATACGGTTTATGCATATCAAGTTCGCCGTCGGAATTATAAGGCCAGTTATGAAATTTAATTTTTCTTGATTCTGCCGTACTCAATTCCCGAATATTCTTAAAATCACTTTCATTTAAGGCTTTGATTGCATGCTCAATTACGCGCGTTGGATCTCCATGACTGACAATTAAAATATTTTTCCCCGCATATTTTTCTTTAATTTTTTTCGCGGCGCGCATAACCCTCACCCGCAATTCGCGCAAATTCTCCGCGCCCGAGGGCTTTTTCGTAAATCTCTCCTCTTCCGAATTAAATGCCCCCAAATATTCCGCGCGCGACTTACCTGAAAAATCTCCTGCCGAAATTTCAAATATATCCTGAACGACTTCTATTTCCGGACCGCCGATTATTTTCCTTACCATCTCCGCCGTTTCTCTCGTTCTTAATGAAGGAGAAGAAATTATGATATCTATTTTTTCTTTTTTAAGTTTTTTCGCTGTTTCTTCTATGGCTCTTTTTCCTGCTTCAGTCAAAACATCATCCTTATCATCTTTTGGGTCTATCGTTGCCAACCCCTTTACATTGTGAATAGCCTCCCCATGGCGCATTAATATCAAATTTGTCGGCGAGGGATCTGACGCGTCAAGCTCCTCCAAAGAACCCGCGACATTTATTTTTTCACATTCAATGCATCTCCAGACCGGCAATGGAGTCCCCCAATATCTCTCCCTAGAGAAAGCCCAGTTCTTTTTTTCCTTAAGCCATTCCCCCATACGGCCGTCTTTAAGATGCACGGGATGCCAATTTATTTTCTGATTATTTTTAATTAATTTTTCGCGAACCGCGTTCACATCCACCCACCAAGTTTTTCTGGCAAAATACATTAACGGAGTTTTGCATCGCCAGCAAAAGGGATAGTCATGCTCATACTTTTCTTTTTTAAATAAAAGTTCCCGCTTGTTTAAATCTTCGATAATTTGCGGATCAGCTTTTTTAAACCAATTTCTATCCCACGCAAACCCCGGAGTCCGCATAAGTCCGTCCGCTTCGGTCGTAATAATAACAGGCAGATCGTATGTTTTGGACGCCTGAAAGTCATTTTCGCCAAAAGCCGGAGCGATATGAACAATGCCCGAACCATCTTCGGTTGAAACAAAATTCGCGGCAATTACTTTATATCCCTTTTCTTTTGCGTCTTCACGTGGATACAAGGCTTCATATTTCATGCCGACTAAACTTTTCCCGACAACTGTTTCTACTATCTGATATTCTCCGCCGAGTACGTCCACGCGCGATTTAGCTAAAATTATTTTCTCTCCCCGCCCAGCCGCACGAACATAATCAATCTTCGAATTTACAGCTAAAGCCACATTTCCCGGCAAAGTCCATGGAGTTGTAGTCCACGCAAGCAAAAAAGTATTTTCTTCACCCTCAACTTTGAATTTCACATAAACCGAATCTTCTGAAATTTTTTCATATCCCTGCGCCACTTCGTGCGAAGAAAGCGCAGTTCCGCAACGCGCGCACCATGGAACAACCTTATAATCTTCATAAAGCAATTTCTTTTTGGAAAATTCACTGATTACAGCCCAAAGAGATTCAATATACGAATTTTCATAAGTAATATAGGCATTTTTCATATCAATCCAAAAACCCATTCTGTCAGTAAGGCATTCCCACAATTCTTTGTATTCCCAAACCGATTCTTTGCATTTTTTATTAAATTCAGCTACGCCGTATGCCTCAATATCTTTTTTTGATTTCAGCCCGAGTTTTTTCTCAACCTCGACTTCAACAGGAAGACCGTGCGTATCCCAACCCGCCCGGCGCGGAACATGAAAACCGCACATTGTTTTATAGCGCAAAATTATGTCCTTAAAAGAACGCGCTTCCACATGGTGCACTCCGGGCGTTCCATTCGCAGTCGGAGGGCCCTCATAAAAAACGAAGTTTTTTATGCCATTCGAAGCCTTAGCGGAAGAGGGCTTCCTTCGCTCCACGCTTTTCTCAAAAATTTTATTTTCCTTCCAAAAAGACAAAATCTCCTCTTCTGACCGAGGAGATACATTCTCATATTTGAATTTGCCTGCAATGGCAGGGCCTTTCTCATTGGCCATAGCTAAAGTCTAACAAATACTGTCCTCGATGCAAAATCGTGGGTTTTCTGGGCTTGCTATTGACAAGATTATATAACGGTTGTAAGATTAGTAAAATTTTGAAGGAGGTGTTCTGTGAATAAAAAAAATGCGAATGCGGTTATCGGCTTTATAATCGCGCTCGCCGTTGCAGCCGTGCTCTTCGGGACTTATCAGGCCAGCAAGAGCTCACCCCCGACAGTTGTGCGAATAACCGACAAGCCAGCCGGGCTGGCGTTTGAAGTCCGCGTAGCGAATTCGCTCGAGATCCGTTTCTCGTTCTACGACTACGGGTTCGACGGAACGCTTGACCGCGTCTCCGTCTTGGACAAGGACGGAAAAAGAGTAGATTTTGTCCAACAGGAATCCGCCCCAGGAGACTGGGGTAGATGGACGAAATACTACTTGAGCGTACGGGAGTACGCCAAACTCCAGCTCGAATAATCGAGCTAGGCCGCCGAACATAGGAACTCCCGTCATGCTGATAAGTGTGGCGGGGGTTTTTCTTTTTGTTTATAGTCAGAATATGATCGGAGTTTTTGATTCGGGATACGGAGGGCTTACGGTTTTTAAGCCGCTCGCGGAGCATTTTCCAAAATACGATTTTATATATTTCGGGGACAACGCGCGTGCGCCCTACGGATCGCGCTCACAAGAAGATATTTATAAATACACACTCGAAGCAGTTGATTGGCTTTTTCGCCAAAAGTGCGAGCTTATAATTCTCGCCTGCAACACGGCTTCATCTCAAGCGCTGAGAAAAATCCAGCAAGATCCGCCAGCTGGCGGATTGCCCGCAAAATGGCCGGATAAAAAAGTTTTGGGAGTCTTAATTCCTGTCGCCCAAGCCGTAGCAAAACTTAATGGCACTGTTGGGATCCTTGCAACCCAAGCAACAGTCAAATCGGGAGCATATCTCCGAGAAATTCATAAACTTGTCAAACATTCGATGTTTGACAAGTTTGACATTATTCAAGCCGCCGCTCCGCTTTTGGTTCCGTTGATTGAGTCAGGGAAAATCGATAATCCCGAGACAAAAGATGCAGTACACGAATATTTAAAAGAGTTTAAAAAAGACGGGGTAAAAAATATCATTCTTGGATGCACGCACTACCCATTCATAAAACATTTAATCCAGGCGGAAATGCCGGAAACAAAAATTTTTGATTCCCCCTCGATTATCCCCGCCTCTCTTAAAAGCTATCTTGCTCGCCATCCTGAAATAGAAAAATGCCTCTCTCGCAATGGAATAAGGCGCTATGCAACAACCGGCGATCCGAAAAAATTTTCAAAATTCGCCAAGGATTTTTTAAAAATTGAAATCGTCCCTGAAAAAGTTAAGCTATAAAAAAAATAAAGGAGGGGCAAGCTTTGTCCACCCGCCCCTCCTTGCTCCCCCGTAAGCATTACGGCCTCAATGAACGGCCCAAATGGGTAAGTCGAGCCCATTTTTCTCCTCTCCCGAACTGGGAAGGTGACCAGCCGTTCAAATCGCCATCGCCTTGGCCTGATCATCGGCGATTCGTGCCATCCGGATGATGGTCACAATCATAGACTCACCTCCTTTCCACTTATTAGAACTATTAAAATTTTATCAAACTTCTTTAAAATGATCAATATTTTTTAAACAACTCGAGCTCACTCTGGATGAGTGAGCTCGATTAGTAGTCAGGCTGGGCTTAGAAATTTCTCGATTAAATCAGTCGTAGATTACCCCATCTGAGACAACGACGAAATCCCGTTCGCGAAGTGGTATGTAGTTTTGAAACCCGATCACCTTCGCGTAACAGTCGTTATACTCATCAGGCCCATTTACTACTTCTCCAAAAACACCCCGGTCCAATCTAAAATTGTGTGCTATAACCGGGACGGTAGTTTTTATAACACTCCCAACGCCTATCTTCGCCTTCATATCACAGCCTCCCTTCTCTCTAAGCCGCCTAATTTTGCAAATAACCTTACTTAATTTTTAAACTAACACGTAAATAATTTTTGTAAAGTTCACATCTTCTCTGGTTGCGAGATGCCTAAAATTGTCAGCGCGTCAGCCAAAGTTTCTTTTGTTTTTAAAACTAAATATAAAAGCTCCGCTTCGCGCTCCGAACCGATGACTTTCACATCGCGGTAAAAGGCGGAAAAAGTCTGCGCAAGTTCATACGCATAAGTAGTCAGACGATGCACCTGATAATTTTTTGAAATATCTTCAATTAATTCCGGATAGCGCAAAATTTTTAGCGCAAGCGCCCTTTCCGCTGGATTTTCGAATTTCTTGATTCTTGATCCGTAATTCTTAATTCCGGCTTTCTCAAGAATGCTCTTCATCCTGACATAGGCATACTGAACATAATAAACCGGATTTTTTTCAGAGCGTTCTTTGGCAAGATCTAAATCAAAATCCATGTGAGTGCTTGGAGCGCGTTCCAGAAAAAACCAGCGAGCTACGTCAACGGAAATTTCCTCCAACAAATCATCCATCGTGACAAACTCTCCCGCCCGCTTGGACATACGCACCTCTTTGCCGCCAGAGATCAATTTCACCAATTGCATGATGATAATTTTGAGCCGATCTGGATCAACGCCGATTGTCTCGATCCCCTTTTTCATCCGCTCCACGTATCCATGATGGTCCGCTCCCCAGATATTAATCGCGAGATCGAATTTTCGCTCAAAAAATTTATTGAAATGGTAGGCAAGGTCAACGAGAAAATAAGTATATTCGCCATCCGATTTAACTAAGACAACGTCGCCCAACCATATAGCTCCGTCTTTTTTCTCGATCAATCTTTTTTCTTCAAGAAATTTTAATACTTTTTCCGGATCGTTATTTTCACGCAAGGTTTTTTCCGAAAACCAGACATCAAATTTTATTCCTGCTTTCTCAAGCGAATTTTTGATTTGCGAAAATAAAAACCGAACTGCTTCTTCAGCCGATTTCCCGACAAGTTCTTTTATATATTTCCCCTTATAATATTCTCCTTTTGCCTCGCGCCTTCCTTCAGCCGCTTCAATAGATTCACCAAGCAATCGCACTTGGTTGCCTGCGTCATTAACATAGTATTCACGAGTAACATTGTGTCCAGTTTTCGTAAGAACATTCGCGAGCGCATCGCCGTAAAACCCTCCCCTGCCATTCGCCATGGTCAAAGGCCCGGTTGGATTTGCTGAAACAAATTCTAAATTTATTTTCTTTTTTTCCTGCTGAAAAGAAATTTCTTCATCAAGCGCGCGTATAAGAGCCGAGTCTTTTATCCAAATATTCACGAATCCGCCAATTGAATCCGCCCGATCAATTAAATCGGACTTCGCCGAACGCAATTTGTGGGCTAGTTCCTCGGCAATGTCATTTGATCCCCCAACTGGCGGATTTTCCATTTTTTTAGCAATCTGAAAAGCGACATTTGTTGAAAAATCGCCATTCTCGGAACGATCAGGTTCAACTAATTTAACATCAACACCGCCAGCAGCGGCACTAGAAACTTCTTTAATTAATGCATTCCGAAGCATATATTTAGTTTATCGAAATTGCCCAAAAATAAAAGGAGCCGGGCAAAGATACGTGATCTCGCCCGGTCTCCAAATTGAACCGCTCTAACCGCAGTCGCTTATTGAAACTTAGGCAGACAGGCACTGATTTTCTGCGCCCAACCGCCCTCGCGCGACACAAAGTCATCCACGGTTATCAGCCCATCGACTGACTTACAGCGCGAGAGCTCGCAAAGCAAACTTGGATGAGCCGACGTGACGAGCAAAGTCTTCGCATGCGGGTCCAAGCTTTTCACTTGATCCGCGATCTCTTTGCCGGACACGTGGCGCATCTCGAAAGCACTGATAGCCAACGAAAACCTTTCGCCCAACTCCAGCCTCTTTTTGGCAGCCGGTCCGCTTCTCTCGAGAACAACTTCATACCCTCGGATATACGCGAACCAGGTCGACATCAACTTCATCCGATCCGGCTCGTCATCGACTATAAGAACTTTATTATTTTGCATCTCTTGCCTCCTCAAAAAAGATAAAATCTATCATACTATATCTTCTATTTTTAGTCAAGACGTGCTAATATAAAACTATGCCGTCTCTGCTCGAAAACAAAAAGGCGTATTTTAATTACGAAATCCTCGAAACATACGAGGCTGGCTTGTCGTTGTTCGGGCTTGAAGTAAAGTCGCTGAAAAATAAGCATGGGAGTATCGCGGGCGCACGGGTTTTAATTCGCGGAGATGAAGCATTTATCGTCGGCATGGACATTCCGCCGTATCAGCCAAACAACACGCCAAAAGAATACGAACGCGAACGCACGCGAAAACTTCTTCTGCACTCCGGCGAAATTTCGCATCTTTCCGGTAAGGCCGCGGAACGCGGGCTGGCAATTATCCCGACAAAAGTGTATACTGCGCATGGCCGGATCAAGATCGAGATCGCTGTAGTTCGCGGAAAGAAAAAATTCGAAAAACGCGAAAAAATAAAAAAGCGCGATATCGAGCGCGAGATCGGCCGAAGTTTAAAATAATATGGGGATGATCGGCCTCGAGGGAGAGCCTATGATTATCGCTCAGGCGGAGGACCCAGAGAAGCTCCTAAAAATCTTTGGAAAACATACGTGCAAACGTATTTAACGCTTTCAGGCAGCCAGAAATGGCTTTAGCCTAAGGCGACCTCCTCTGTTTTTTAACGGAGGACATCCTGCCTTTGACGCGCGCTAAAAGGAATCAGGGTGTTATATAGCGCGACAACGCGAAGAGCCGCCTCGGCTTCGCGTCCGAAATAGAGGCAAACTTTTTAAGCCTGTCAACCGATTTTCAAAAACTTTCCTGACCCGGGTTCAATTCCCGGCATCTCCACAAGTACAAAAATGAGCTCACTGTAAGCGAGCCATTTTTTGTTTGTGGAGAAGAGTAAGCAAATTTGTTTGCTTACGGCCTGGAATTGAAAGGCGCAGCTTTATTTTTGTTTGAGCGAAGCGAAAGGCAAAAATAGCGAGCCGGGGCTGCGAAAAATTTCCGTCAGGAAATTTATTTGTAGCCATTCCCGGCATTTCAATAAAACAAATTGAAAGCCGGAGCCATGTTTTTCAGCAGAAACCCGGCATATTTATGAAAATAAATTACAAACAAAAAAGCCCGGCCGTATTTCTACGCTCCTGGGCTTTTCATTGGTTTCCTCACTCTCTTGTTATGCTTACTGACTTCTAAAAATCTCCCTGCCGTTCACCTGAACGCCGCCATCCCAAATCAATATGTGGATTTTTGGTGGGAGTAAAGTCATGTTTCCTCCATCCAGGCCGGCCACCTCCAACGCGTTCCAAAGCATTTCACTTGGGTAGTAATCGGTCCAACAGCCCAATTCCTGCCGCAGCTCATCTTTCAACTCTTCGCGTTCGGCCTTAAGACTTTGTCGGAGAGAAGTCTTAAAAGCAATGATCTGATCATCTGTAATAGGCCGACGCCTCGCGATTATCTTTTTTTCAAATTCAGAATACCGGTCAGATGTTTCAGAAAAATTAGGGCCCTCCTTCAAAGCTAAGCCCCACCATTCCACGGCTTTTTCAATTTGTCCATCAGTGACAGTTCTCGTAAACATGTTTTTCACCTCCTTTCCATTCTTGATTTTGGAATTACTGAATACTGGCGTAATCTTTCTCCGCCTGCTTTTCGAGCAAGCGGTAAACCAAAATTACGCACTCTGCAATTTCCTTTTGCGCCGAGCTGTTCCCCGACATCAAACCAATGAAATCGGCAAGTAACGGATTTTCATCGGCCATCCGCCGCAGAACATCTGCGATGTAATCCCGATTTTCCAAATATTCCTTTTGAATTTCCGGCCCCGTATCCGCATCAATTTTGGGCAAGACCATACATTCACCTCCTTTCTTCATATAAAATATATTAAGGGACGTTAAATATGATAGCTCTAAAAAAATAATTAGTCAATAGCCATAGCGTAATTTTAAAGCCTATGCTATGCTATTTGGGTCTTTAACTCTATAATTTATATATCTGGCGTACCAACAACGTATTAGAATAAACAACCAAATTTTCGCATCCCCGGTTAGGGTTGTTGGCGATGACGGCCAAAATTACGGAATTCTTGAAATTAAAGACGCTCTAAAAATCGCCCAGGAAAAAGGGCTCGATCTCATCGAAATATCGCCTACGGCCAAGCCACCAGTCGTGAAAATAATGGATTACGGCAAGTGGCAATATCAAGAAGAAAGAAAAAGGCGCGACGCATCCAAAAAATCGCATGACGTTCAAATTCGCGAGGTTCGTCTCGGGCTTGGAACCTCCGAGCACGACTTGGAAATGAAAGCTAAAAAAATCGGCGAGTTCCTCGATGCCGGAGACAAGGTAAAAATTGAACTCGTATTAAGAGGCAGGGCAAGGTATTTAGACAAGAAATTCATCAACGAAAGACTCGAGCGAATCTTGCATTTTATCCCAAGAGATTATAAAGTTGCGGAAGGGCCTAAAAGCGGCCCGAAAGGCATATTCGTACTGATAGAGAAAAAGTAATATGGCAAAAACAAATAAATCGATATCAAATAGAATAAAAATCACGCGAAACGGAAAAATGCTTGTCCGGATTCCCGGGAAAAACCATTTCAACGCGAAAGCCTCCAGGGCAAAACAGCTTAGACAAAAGGGGTGGCAAAATTTAAATATTGCCAAGAAACAATTAAAACGTTATCTACCGAGCGCAGCCATTTAAATGCCAAGAGTTAAAAGAGGAACAATTTCGGTAAAACACAGAAAAAACGTCCTTGCCCAGACTAAGGGATTTCGTTGGGGTGGAAAGTCAAAAGAGCGCACGGCTAAAGTGCGGCTATTGAAAGCAGGCATCCACGCGTTTCAAGACAGACGAAAAAAGAAACGCAATTTTAGAAAACTTTGGCAGATTAAAATAAACGCCGCGACAAGAGCCGAAGGGCTTTCATACAGCGTTTTCATAGATAAGCTTAAAAAGGCAAAAATCGAACTCGACAGAAAAGTCCTCGCGCAAATGGCGGAAAATTACCCGCAAGCTTTTAAAAACTTGGTTGATTTGGTAAAAAAGGGATAGTATAATTTATTTATGCAAAATCGTTTCTCAAAATTTCTAATTATTAAGGTTTACGGCCCAGTCGAGAGTCGGTTTTTGGACAGATCTTAAGAAAGCAAGTCAGATGTATCTAGAAACCGACTCTCGAAAGGAGCCGGTTTTTTAAAATTTCGTTCTTTTTGGCGAAAGGAGGTGAGTAATATGGAGCAAGAGTTCCTAGCGTTGCGGGAGATAACTTCACGCCAGTTCAGAGGCGGGAGTGTTTCGGAAGTAGATAAAGAGAGAATTCATAATTATGTATTAAAAGTTCCCCAGGAAGACAGAGAGCGTATCGCAAGCCGCCTTTGGCCTTATGAAGGAACTGACTGACTTCAGAAATCTTGCTACGCGCCAACTGAAAAGGGGGTCCCCGGACCTCCTTTTTTGTTTTAATTTTTCCGGAAAAAAATCGAAATGAAAAAAAGCGCTCCAGCTACGAGAACAAAAGCCGGGCCGGGAGTTAAATCATAATTAATGGAAAGTAATATCGCCGCAATCGACGCAAAAACGCCGATTAACGCGGACATAAAAAGATAAGAATTAAAAGACCTCGCGATGTTTCTGCTCGCGGCGGCGGGAATAATAATGACCGAGCCCATTAAGAGCGCCCCTACCAATTTAATGCCGACTGCAACCGCAAGCGCGAATATCAGCAAAAATCCAAGTTCCAAAATAGATGGTTTTAATCCGGTTGAACGCGCAAGGTCATTTGAGATAAAAGTGAGGGCGAAGCGTTTAGAATAATTAAGAATGAAAATAATAATAGCAAGTGAAAGTATCGCGGCGATCCAAAAGTCTGAAATGGAAAGATCAACGATGCTTCCAAAAAGTGCATCTAAAATTTCTTCTTCTGTTGCCAGAAGCGCTCCGATAGCAAGCGAGAGAGCAAAAAACACACCGACAACGGTATCCACCGGCAGTTTTGTTTTATTCTCAACAAGCCAGATGAAAAAAGTTCCTACCACAAGAAAAACTGCCGAACCCCATAGAATATTCAGATTGAGCATCAGCGCGATGGCAATCCCGGGAAGAGCGACATGCGAAAGCGCATCCCCAACAAGGGCCATCCTGCGCAAAAGCGCGAACGAACCCAAGAGTCCTCCGGCGGCGGCAATAAAACTTCCGGCAATCAGAATATAAGTTAAAGAAAGTCCAGCGGCCATATTTTAATGCAAATGGTGATAAAAAGTTAATTCCGGACCATAAAGTTTAGAAAGCTCTTCCGGCGTTAATACTTCCCGCGGCGAGCCAAAACAAATCTGCTCTTTATTCAAACATAAAACTTGAGTCGCGTATTTATAGACCACCGTCAGATCATGCGAAATCATAATTAAAGTTAAATCATGCGTATCCTGCAAATTATGAAGAAGCTCATAAATTGTCTCTTGTCCCGCAACATCAATCGACGCCGTTGGCTCATCAAATAATAAAACTTTAGGATGCCCGAGAACCGCCCACGCGATAAGTATTCTTTGCAATTCTCCCGAAGAAAGTTCGGAAATTCCTTTCTCGGCATATTCAGACTCAAGCTTCACATCCAAAAGCGCTTCCTTAACTTCAGCCTCGCCGATATTTCCGGTTTTAAGCATAAAAAATTCCCTCACAGTTATCGGCAAATCTCGCTCTAAATCAACTTTTTGAGGGACATACCCAATACTGGCACCTTCTCCCCATTTTACCTCGCCGAAATACGGAACTGACCCGATAAGCGCGCGAAACAAAGTAGTCTTTCCGGCACCATTCGGGCCGATTACTAAAACCGTCTCGCCTTTTTTAACAGCAAAACTTATATTTTCAACAAGCGCGACGTTGCCGACTTTAACCGTAAGGTCTCGAACCTCTAAAATTTTTTCTTCATCCGCCATTATTTCAATTATAACTTCTCTTGCTTTAAAAGTAACCTCTTTCTCTCCGCGCCTCTATTATATCCACCGATTAAACCGTCGGAACGAATCACGCGGTGGCAAGGAATTTTAGAATTATAATTTTTACTCAAAATATTTCCTACTGCGCGGAAAGCTTTGGGCCTGCCAGCACAAATAGCGACTTCTTTATAAGTGAGCGTCTTGCCGCGCGGAATCTTCCTGACTATATCAAGAACTTTTTTCTGCCACGCTGAACGTGGCTTTAAAGGACGCTTAGTGTCCTGAAAGAAATTCATCGGCCGCATGCAGTGCTTTTTTCATGGTTGATAATTTTTTTAAAGCCTCTTCGAGCGTCGCCCATGCGAAAGCGTCGTGTTCGCTCGATAATTTTACTTCATGGTCGGCCGAAACTTCAGCCAAAAACACCGCAACAAATTTCGGAATTGTTTTGCCGTCGCGTTTAGTAAAATACTGGGCGGTAAATTTAAAATCCGAAATCAGATTGAAATTTTTAATTCCGGTTTCTTCCTCGACTTCGCGCCTCGCCGCCTCGAATCCGGATTCGCCCTTATCAAGCTCCCCCTTTGAGATATCCCAAAATTCCAGACGCTCTTCGTGAACATTTCTAGAGGCGCGTAAAATTAAATATTTCCTCACCTCGGAAGTATTTTTAAAAAGAATCATTCCCGCTGATCGCGAAGCTGGCATGTTATTGAATAATTTCTTTTTTAATTTTAAAAGTATTTCCATGTCGTAGGAGCCCTAAATATGATTGTTTTGTTCCGGATTTTTGTATCCCTTTCATTCTTTTTATCATACGTCTTTTAGTAGCCGTCCGTAAAACCCGATGATCCGGAAAGTTCACACAGCCCAAAAAATCAACCCCGGAAGCAAGCGTTTTAATAAATAGTTTGTCGGGATGCAATCCAAGCCGAAGCTTATATGCAAGAAATGCCCGAATTTTCGGAATTAAATTTACAAGCCAGTGCCTATCCTTCGAAAAAATAACGAAATCATCGGCATAGCGGATATAGTATTTAACTTTGAGCTTGTGTTTTGCAAACTGATCGAACTCATTCATATAGATGTTAACGAAAATCTGGCTCGTTAGATTGCCCAAAGGCAATCCCGGAGAAAAGCTTTCGATAATTTCTTCGAGTAGCCAAAAGATATTTTCGTCGGGAATATATTTTTTGAGAATAGCCGTTAAAATCTCGTGATCTATATTCGCAAAAAACTTCCTGATGTCGCATTTCAAAACCCAGCAAGTTTTAGTATTGTTCTCGCCAACCTTAAGGCCAAATTCTCGAAAGCGATTTAAGGCTTTATGCGTTCCTTTGCCGATCCTGCAGGAATATGAATCGGAGATAAAAGTTCGATCGAAAAATGGATAGAGCTTGCGGTAAATTGCGTGGTGCAAAAGCCGATCACGAACGGTTGCTTTATGAATATTTCTGGGCTTTGGATCGGAGATATTGAAAGCTTGATATCCACCATGTTTATATTTTCGTTCCTTCAAATCATCATGAAGTGCTAGAATATTATCCATGAGATGCATGGAAAATTCCTGTATATCTGACTTATTGCGCTTCCCTCTCAAAAATTCTCTCCAAGCCAGAAGCAGATTTTCAATCGAAATAATATCTTCAAAGCTATGTCTGAATTGAATCCTGCTTTTAACCCCCCCCCCCCCCCCCCCCCCCCCCCCCCAGACAAGTTTTGCCCATCATCGGGCGCTTTGTCGCGGTCTATAAATTGTGGCATGAAATTCAAATTCATATTGCAAAACAATCGCGATACACGCTTGGCGCGAAAATAGATTTGTTGTTTATTGAAACGGTTGAATTGTTATTCGTTGCTGGGACAATTAACCGCACACAAAAACTTCCAATTCTTTTGAAAGCAAGTGGCAAGTTAGATGTGCTCAAATTTTTTCTCCAAATAATTTGGGAATTGAAAATAATTGATACCAAGAAATATATACTACTTTCAGAGCCGCTCAATGAAATTGGCAAAATGCTCGGAGGATGGATTAAAAATATTGAAAAAGAAACCCTGCCACAAAGAAAGGGCAGGGAATGAAGAAAATAACGGACGAAGGCAAACCAATAGTTGTCGTTCCAATCGTTCTCGAACCAATTGAGGTTCGCATTCCGCTTGGCGCCATTGAACCAGACATTCGTGGCATGATCGTTGCCCTCGAAAGAAATGTGCCAAGCACCACCTATGCCACTGTCCCTTGAATACTCTCAAGACTGTATCTAATTCGGGATCAAAAATCCCTTAGTGCTCGGCACTGAGTATCTTTATTTTTGAAGAATTTCTGATAGGCACGCTCGCCCAAGCCTGACCTGCGAAGTGCAGGCGTATCCGGAGCAACTCTGGCCCACCAGCTCTCAGAATTCGACCGCTGGAAGCAATAACCGCCAGCATATTAGTCTACTATCCAAAATAATCATATCAGAACCATATAAAATGTTAAACGCCTGCATGACCGAAGCCATGCAGGCGTTTTTACTACCAAGTGCTCAAGGATCCCAGATTCCAAAAACTTCAGGATCCCAGATTTCCAACGCCTAACTCACGGACGAAGGCAAACCAATAGTCGTCGCTCCAAACGTTCTCGAACCAAACGAGGTACGCAATCCGCTCGGCGCCAAGGAACCAGACACGCGTGGCATGATCGTCGCCCTCGAAAGAACAAGTGCGCAGGGATATAATCGCCATCAAATCCATTCCCAAATAAGTATTTAGCTTGGGAAAGTGCTCGGCGATAGCGAAATTTGCTCGAGGTGAATCAGGAACGAGATGTTGCTCTTCGCCCCAATCGAGGGCATTTTGGCTCGACGTCACCGATCCCTTGCCGAAGTTCACGAGCCAGATTTGCTCGAGCCTTTCGACAGTGCCAGCCGACCCCGGGAACTGATCGCCCACTTTCCAGATGCCGCTATTTCGATCCGTGTCTGGACCGGCAGCTTTCACCGCCCCGTTCCATTCGCGCGATTCGTTCACGGGAATAGTGAGTAGAATAACGATTCCGTTCGGCGGAGGCGCGATGCCGGTTGTTATAAATTGCATCCGGCCCTTGTTCTGGAGAAATTGCCTAAAATTCATATCGAAAATTTCCTTCGGAGATCCATTTAATTCCTTAATTATGTTTGGATGTACTCCGCGCGGAAACTGTCGCAGAAACTTCTGGGCCAATTCTAGTTCCTCATCGGTTATTAAGGCTTTATCGCTCATGGCGATCCTTCCTTTCTTTTTATCTATTCAGCTCCGAAAAGCTTACGTTATTAATATTCTAACCTAAAAAAAGGATACCATAAAATCTAAAAAGACGCAAGCCAAAAATACTCTATTTTTAGGTCTATTTTAAGGCTTTTAAAAATTCCTTGAGTGGTAAAGCGTTAATTATGTCTTTTTTCTCCCACCAGCCGCTACGAGCTGCTACCGGTACAATTCCGAATGAGTGCCGATGGTCATAAAAACATAAATATCCGGTTCTTTAAGTTTATAGACTGCCCGCATATCCCCTGAAATATTTATACTACGATACCCTGTATACTTCCCTTTGAGACCATGATTATTAAGTATGTGATCAAACGGATTTTTTTGAAAAATTTTAAGCCGCTCTCTAAAGCGGCTCTGATCTGATGTGCGTAATTTTTTATATTTTTTAATAAACCCGCCGTTAAATACGACTCTCATAGACGGCCGAGATAATTGATCGCATCATCGGCCGAATTAAAAATAGGAGACATGTTTTTCCAACTCTTAAGATCTTTCTCTGCGCGCTCTAGAAGTTTTTCAAGTTTCGGCGTCATGCTGGGAATTTCAGCCAAGTACAAAGAGCGGTTTCGTATAAACTGCTTCAGTTGCGCATTGATAACTACGCTCAAGGGCAGGCCAAGCTCACGCGCAAGTTTTTTTGCGCCCTCCTTTACCTCTTTATCAGCCTTGATATTGATAACCGTTTTCATATATCTATAATATATACAACGGTTAAAAAGTCAAACTATTTCAAAGCCTCCAAAAATTCTTTCAATGACAAAGTATTGATGATATCTTCTCTCGCGCACCAACCACGCCTTGCCTGCGCGATACCATACTCCAGATAATGCATCTCCGAAACGGAATGCGCGTCCGTGTCTATTATCATTTTGACTCCCGCCTCTCTAGCCATTCGGATGTGCTCGTCTTTCAAATCAAGTCGCCACGGATGTGCGTCTATTTCAAGAATCATTTTCGTACGTTTTGCGGCTTTAATAATTTTTTCCATATCAACATCATACGGCTTTCTTTTATTTATTACGCGGCCGGTTGGATGAAAAATAATATCCACGTTTGGATTTTCCATCGCCTTAATTATCCGCGCGGTTTGCTCTTCACGCGAAAGATTGAAAAGAGAATGCACCGCCGCGCCAACTACATCAAGTTTGGCCAGAGTTTTGTCGTCAATATCAAGCGAGCCGTCTTTCATGATATTAACTTCAGCGCCTTTTAATATAGTTAATTTTGAATTTTGCTTTTTGAACTTTGCATTTATTTTTTCTATCTCCGCTATCTGCCGTTCCAGTTTTTTTTCATCCGCTCCTCCGGTCATCGCAAGCGAATGAGTATGATCAGTGATTGCAATATATTCATGTCCGAGTTTTTCGGCTTCACGAGCCATTTCCTCAATAGAATTTTTTCCGTCAGTCCAGTCTGTCTGAATTTGCAGATCGCCTTTCAAGTCGCCGTAGCCAATGAGCTTTGGAATTTTGTGCGCGAGTGCGGCGTCAATCTCTCCCCTGTTCAAGCGAATTTCCGGAGGCAAAAACTGCATTCCGAGTTTTTCGTAAATTTCTTCTTCTGTTTCGCTCACTATCACTTTCTTGCCTTTTGTAAGCCCGTGCTCATTTAAAGACCAGCCTTTTTTGATGGCGAGTTTTCGCACTTCCACATTGTGGTCTTTTGATCCCGTAAAATATTGCAAAGCCGCGCCAAAAGATTTTTTAGGCAAAACAATTAGATCGGCATCTATGCCCGTCTTTAAGCGAACCATAACTTTTGTCGGGCCTTTGGCGTACACATGATCAACCTCCGGCATTTTAGAAAACGCATTCGTGATAATTTCAGGAGACTCTGATATTACAAGAAAATCCAAATCCCCAATCGTCTCTTGCCAACGCCTAATCGAGCCAGCGATTTCAATCGTCTCTACGCCCGGAATCTTCGAGAGTCGCGCTTTAAGCGAGCGCGCGAGCGGCAAAACTTCACCGATACCGAAACGCCCTCCCCCCTCATGCTTGAATGCAATGCCTTTTAAAATTTTTGCTTCGAGTTTTTCGCCCATTCGGGGAAGCCCGCGCAGTTTGCCAGCCTTGGCGGCACGCTCCAAATCAGACACGGTCTTGATTTTTAATTTTTCATAAAGAAAAGCTATGTGTTTCGGCCCAACGCCCTCAATCGAAGAAAGCCCCGCGATATCAACCGGAAATTTTTTCTTCATATTTTCATATTCCTTCACATGCCCGGATTTTAAATATTCTTCGATTTTCTCCGCAATGCCTAAACCGACTCCCTGGATCTTCTGAAGTTCCTTAATCCCTCCTTTTTTATAAATATCGACGACATCCTCCGCGAGCGAATCGATCGTCTCCGAGGCGCGTTCAAGCGCCCGCGGCTTAAAAGGCACACCCTTCATTTCATAGAGCATCGCGAGCTCGTAGAGAATTTTAGCAATTTCAGCGTTTTTCACCATTATATAATAACATTTTTAGCATTTACCCCCACACCAAATTTTGGTGTGGGGGTTTATCCACATTATTATCCTATTATTGTGATATATTTAATGAGGACAAGGTTTTGAGTTAAAAAAGTTTGCATCTGAGAAATATCTGCGCAAAATGGTTCCGAACTCGCCTTAGGCGAGCGGACAAAAACATAAAAAGCAATGCGAGTACTCAAATAACATGCTTTTTAAACTCAAGATGCCTAAATAGTTCTTTGGACAGTCCTATTAATTAGGTCCCTGTACCTACTTTTGTTTATATAAATTTGTAAGCGAAAGCAGGTACGGGGACTTTTTTTATTTATACGATTTCTTTAAGATAACACCTCTCACAATAAACCCCGCAGGAAAGCCTTTGGCTTCCAACGGGGCAAGCAATCTCCTTAAACCACCTCTTTAACATAGCATTGTTCGCAATAAACGATTTCAGGCCGTTCTGGAGCATAAGAAGTCTC
>Ga0209542_10000535_pt1 | contig 91554 bp, 95 predicted proteins | sample RifCSPhighO2_01_FD_184028 | JGI IMG/M metagenome (GOLD analysis project Ga0209542, IMG submission 184028) | Soil microbial communities from Rifle, Colorado - Rifle CSP2_plank highO2_0.1 (SPAdes) (version 2) | ecosystem: Environmental > Terrestrial > Deep subsurface > Rock core/Sediment ...
GTTGCCTTAGCGGCTATTGTGGAACTCGATGCCTGCAGAAAATTCGCTACCATAGCCGGAAAAAGCATTATAGACAAAGCGAAAATTATCGGTATCACTCCCGCGGGATTTAAGTTCAGCGGCAGGAAAGTATTGGCTCCTCCAAACATTTTACCGCCTCTTACCCTCTTCGCGTATGATACCGGAATATTTCTCCTCGCCTCGTTAACAGTCACGACTCCCGCTATGATAACTACCGCTAATACAAAGAATGCTATAACTGTCGGTATCATATCTGAAGTGAAAGTTACTATTATTTGCTGTACTGATAGAGGAACGCTTGCCACTATTCCGGCAAAAATCATCAGCGAGGTGCCGTTTCCTATGCCCTTCTCTGAAATAAGTTCGCCAAGCCACATTAGAAACACCGCCCCCGCAGTTACCGTGAGAGTCGTTACAAGCATATCAAATTTGCCCAAAGATTCTATCACACCCTGCTGGGTCAATAAAGTTATAAAACTAAAACCCTGCAAAGCCGCTAATGGAACAGTAAGCATTCTACCGTACTGATTAAATTTTTGCCTGCCCTGCTCTCCTTCTTCCTGATAAATTTCTTTCAGCTTTGGAAATATCATTGTCATTAACTGAAGAATTATAGTAGCTGTGATAAACGGGCCAAGCCCAAGCATTACGATTGATACCTGCTCGAGTGCTCCTCCAGAAAAAATATTCAGCAACCCAAACACTTGGTTACTGCCAAAAAATCTTTCAACCTCTCCGCTGTCAACGCCCGGCACGGGTAGATTAGCCGCGATTCTAAACACGCCAAAAATAACCAGAATAAACAATATTTTGTTTTTAAGCTCTTTGATTTTGAAAAGCAACAGAAGCTTTTGAACCATAAATTCTGAATAAGAAAAAGTAAAAATCTAAGAAACTCCCGCTTTAAGCCCCGTTTATTTCGTATTAATCTTAGCTTCAGCGGATTTCGACATTGTTACTCCTTCAAATTTGAGTTTTTTTGAAAGCTCTCCTTTCCCTAGTATTTTAACATTTGGAACTTTCCTCGCAACTCTGCGAATAATTCCCTTTTCCAATAAAGTGTTAACGGATACGGTCTCTCCATCGCTATATTTTCCGTCTATTTCGTCTAAGTTAACGATTTGCCAAGTTTCAAAAGCGCTTGTGCTTTGTTTTTTGTATCTTGACGCGGGAACACCGCGAAGTTTATGGATTTTGCGTATAAAATCCCTTATAGCTGGACGGATTCTGGCGCCAGCTCTTGCCTTTTGACCCTTAATTCCGCGACCAGAATAAGTACCGCGTTTTCCTCCGCGGCCTATACGCTTTTTCTTCTTGAATTTAATTTGGGTTAACTGATGCAGTTGCATGGAATAAAAAATTATTTTGCCTCTTTTGTTAGGTTTTCACTTTCTTCAATTTTGACATTCTCCGCTACTTCTTCGTTTTTCCCGATTTCTTCTTTTATATTTAGGGCTGACACGCCTCTTTTTTCCTTAAATCCAATAGCTTTCAACGCCTCGACTGTCGCCCTAGCGTTATTAAGTTTATTTACGCTTCTTGATAGGATTTTGCCGACTATATTTCTATATCCCGCTAGATCGCATACCACTCTCGCCGCGCCGCCCGCTATTATACCCCTGCCTTCTTCGGCTGGGCGCAGGAAAACCTTCGCACTCGACGATTTCCCGTAAGATTCGTGCGGGATGCTTCCTTTTTTTGTAATCGGAACGCTAACCATATTCTTCCTCGCCGTTCTTACGGCTTTTTCAACTGCTTTCTGCACATCGGATCCTTTTTCGCTCGCAACGCCCACCTTTCCAGACCTGTCGCCAACTACAACTACCGCCCGAAAACTGAATCTTCTTCCCCCCGAAGTAACTCTAGCAACTCTTGCCACATCTAAAAGCTTGTGTTCCACATCGGATACTAGAGATTCCCTCTGTTTGAATTGTTGTCCTTGTTTTATCATGGTTCTAAAATTTTAATCCGCCTTCCCTCGCGCCTTCGGCTAGAGCTTTTACTCTTCCGTGGTATTTATACCCGCCTCTATCAAAAACAACTTTTTCGATTTTTTTTCCCATTGCTTTTTCGGCAACCAATTTCCCGATGCCGCGCGCAACTTCTGATTTACCATGCGCGTCTTTCGATTTTCTCTTGGATTCCTTTTTTATATCTTCCATTGTAACCGAAATTAAAGTGGCGCCTTTTGAATCGTCTATAACTTGGGCGTAAGTATATTTATTTGATCGAAATACGCAAAGACGCGGAACTTCTGATGTTCCTATTATCTTCGATCTCACCCGCTTATGTCTTTGTTCTCGTTTTTTTTGTGTTTGTTTCATATTTGAAAATCAATCAAATTCATACTTTAAGCCGCCGCTTTCTTACCCGACTTTCTCCTTATATGCTCGCCTTCGTAGTGTATTCCCTTGCCTTTGTATGGTTCCGGTTTTCTAAATGACCTTATTTTAGCCGCGGCTTGACCAACCATCTGCTTGTCTATTCCGCTTACTGTTATCACATTGCCTTCTACGATTACTGTCACTCCATCCGGTATATTGAATTCCACTGGATGAGAAAAGCCAAGACTAAGAGTCAAAATTTTTCCCGCAACCTGCGCGCGGTATCCGACTCCTTCCATTTCCAATTTTTTTTGATATCCCTCCGTTACTCCCTCAAACATATTAAATACCAGGGCGCGACTTAATCCCCAAATGGCGGAGCTTTTCTTTGGTATTTTCTTCCAATCCTCATCTTTTTCCAGAGATACGGGCCGTAAATTAATCATATCTTCATTTTTCGTGATAGTTATCAAGGGATCTACGGTAAGTGAAAGTTCGCCTTTCGGACCCTTAACCGAAACCAGACCATCTTTCAAGGTGACCTCAACATTGCTTGGTATTTTTATTGGAAGCTTGCCTATTCGACTCATAATGAATACCCTAATAACTTTCTAAAACATATTTTTAAGATAAATCAATTACTGCCGTAGAACTCATTTCTTACCAAACTTTACATAACACTTCACCGCCCACTTTTTCCTTTTTCGCATTTTCTCCGGTCATTATTCCTTGAGGCGTAGAAACCACTAATATTCCGTATCCGTATCTCACCTTAGGAATTTCCTTGTAACTTGCGTAGATTCTTTTTCCGGGCTTACTCACCATAGTCAGATTATTTATAACTGACTCCCCATCTTTACTATATTTTAATGAAATTATCAATCTCTGCTTACCGCCCCTGTCCTTGACCTGAACATCTTCTATGAAACCTTCCGATTTGAATATTTGAGCTATACCCATATTAACCTTTGAATACGCAACCTTAACACTCGGGTGCTTCACACTCTTGGCGTTCCGTATTGCTGTTAGCATATTTGCTATATTATCCATAATTTTACGAATAAATTACCGATCTCGATAGGTAAAATTTATCTACTACCAGCTCGATTTCTTTACCCCCGATATCTCTCCCTTATTTGCCAATTCTCTGAAACACATCCTGCATAGACCAAATTTTCTCATATAACCGCGCCTTCTCCCACACTTAAAACATCTACGAATAATTCGCGTTGAAAATTTCGGTTTTTTAAGTGATCTTGCGATTTGACTTTCCTTAGCCATTGAAATTCTTCTTCATCCCTGACTGTTTAACTGCGGGTACGCGCAGGCAATCAGTCAGGGATGAAGATACATAATTTAATTACTTTCCCTGAAAAGGAACTCCCAACTGCTTCAATAATTCCAATCCCTCCTCGCGGATTCTCGCATTAGTAACTATCGTTATCTCCATGCCCCAAATTTTCCTGACTTTGTCATGCGGTATATCGGGAAATATCATCTGCTCCTTAATGCCTATTGTCATATTGCCGTGTTCGTCCACGCATTTACTGTCAATGCCCCTAAAATCCCTTGAACGCGGGAAAGCTATTTTTATAAGGCGGTCTAAAAAATCATACATCCTACCGCCTCTTAACACAACCCTAAGACCGCTTATCATTCCCTGTCTTAATTTGAACCCGGATATTGATTTTTTCGCCCTAATAATCTGTGGCTTCTGTCCGGTTATCAATGTCATCTCTTCTATAATATCCTCTATCGAGGAAAGCTCGCCCGAAGCGCCTTCGGATCCCTTAAAGGTGTTGACAATCCTTCCTACGCCCGTGTTAACCACGATTTTCTCAAGTTTGGGAACGGCAAAAACATTCGCATAGCCAAATTTTTCCTTGAGTGCGGGAATAACTTTATCTATGTAATTTTCTTTTGCATTTGGCATATTCGGTATACGACGATAATTTATAAAGATAGGATCAAATCTATACGGCTTCGCCGCATTTTTTGCATATCCTATATTTTTTGCCGTCCGCAATCTTACGGCCAACCCTGACTGCCTTTGAACACTTGGGGCACAAAAACTTCGCGTTTGACGCATCGAAAGAAGCCGCTACCTCCACGGTTTGGCCTTTTTCTCCTTGGCGCCTCGCCTTCACGCGTTTTTTCTGAATATTTATGCTCTCAACAACAATCTTCCCCTCTTTCGGGAGAACTTCAGTTATTTTCCCTTTCTTGCCGCGATATTTTCCGGAAATCACCAGTATATTGTCGCCTTTGTGTAACTTCATAAAATATTAAACTTGCTTAACTAAATAAAATTTATGTGCCATTCGTCATTACAGCACTTCCGGCGCCAGCGAAGCTATCTTATCAAATCCCTTCTCCTTTATTTCTCTAGGTATGGGACCAAAAATTCTCCCGCCCTTCGGAACATCTCCATCCAAAATGACCGCGGCATTGTCGCTGAACCTTATGTATGAACCGTCTTTCCTTCTATATGCTTTTTTCTGCCTAACTATAACGGCTTTGACAACTTCCTTCCTCTTCACTATTCTTCTTGGTTCAGCTACCTTAACAGACGCAACCACTATATCTCCCAAAGAAGCGTATCTTCTCCTTGTGCCTCCAAGTACCTTAAAACACTGGATAATTTTTGCTCCGGTATTGTCTGCTACATTTAATTTTGTCCCCGCTTGAATCATTTTGTTATATTTAAAAAATTGGCCGTAATTTTTGTTACTTACCCTCCGGAACAGCAAATTCGACGATTCTCCATCTTTTATACTTGCTTATCGGCCTCGTCTCCTCGATAACCACGATCTCGCCGATTTTGTGCTTATTTTCGGGATCGTGCGCCTTATATTTTTTTGTGACCCTAAAACGCCTCTCGTATTTGGGATGTTTTTTTAATCGCGAAACCTCCACAACGACAGTTTTGTTCATTTTATCCGATACAATTGTGCCTTTAAGTCGTTTCATTTTGATTCTGTCACCCTTGATGAATAATCTCTGGATTCAAACAGACGATCCATTAAGGATACAGCATCATAAATCTTTATTTCTCATTTAATAAAGTTAGGACTCTTGCTATATCTTTCCTTGCGGATTTCATTTCCCTTATGTTTTTAACCCTTCCCTCGGATAAATCAAAACGCAAATCGAGCAAACGATTCCGCTTTTCATCGGATAATTTTTGAAGTTCTGGTTTTGATTTTTGCCGCAATTCTCTTATTTTCATAATTATATTTTGCGTACGCTCGTCGCAAACCGACACAACGCACGCGTAAACATTTATTTCTATCTCTTTATTATCCGCGTTCTCACTGGCAACTTATGACCCGCCACCCTTAGCGCCTCACGGGCAACCTCCTCTGAAACACCGTCTAATTCGAACAGGACCCTGCCCGGCCTAACGGGAAAAACAAAATGGTCAACACCCCCCTTGCCGCCTCCCATCGGAACCTCTGTGCCCTTTTTTGTTACGGGCTTATCCGGAAAAATCCTTATCCACATTTTTCCTCCTTTCTTCATAGCGCGTATTATTGCCCGCCTTGACGCTTCTATATGCCTCGAATCTATCCATTTATCTCCGCTTATAACTTGTAATCCAAAGGTTCCAAAGCTTAGCTCGTTGCCACGAGATTCAACAGCCGCGCGCCTTCGTCCTTTTGTCCATTTTCTATGTTTTACTTTACTTGGCAATAACATTTTGTAATCCTTTTAGCCTATTTAAGGCATATGATTTTAGTAAATACTAAAACTTTCCGCCATATAAGCCAGCTCACTCCAATTTCTCCCCTTTGTAAATCCAAACCTTTACGCCTATAACGCCATAAGTGGTGTACGCTTCATTTTTTGCAAGCTCTAGATTGGATCGCAAAGTATTCCTGGGCATCCTTCCTTCTTTTATTGATTCCCTTCTTGACATATCCGCGCCTCCAAGCCTGCCGGCCAATACTATCTTTGCCCCTTCCACTTCTTTGTTCGACATTATTCTTTCCATTGCTTTTTTCATAACCCTTCTGAAAGGCATCCTTCTCTCAAGCTGTTCAGCTATGCTTAGACCTACTACATTTCCGAAACTTTCAGGATTCTTAACTTCCCTTATTTCAATTTTGATTTCCGATAACTTTTTGTCCCCGCCGTATTTCAAAACGACTCGCCTAAGAATTTTCTCCAGATCTTTTTTAATGCTTTCGGCTCCGGCTCCCGATCTTCCTATTATTAAACCGGGCCTCGATGTATTTATGATTATTATAATTCTGTTAGCAGTTCTTTCTATTTCAATACTTTCCAGTCCCGCCGATCTAAGTTTCTTTGACAAGTATTCCCTAATTGAAACATCCTCTCTGACTCTTTCAGAATATCGCTTTTCGTCAAACCAACGCGCTTTCCAATTCGCATTTATGCCTAATCTGTATGCTAATGGATGAACTTTGTGACTCATATTTTGGCGGCTAAAATAGCTGGTGTGTAAAAATATATTCTTGAAATCTTTTACGCACTAACTTTCTTTTCCTTTTTATTTTCCGTTTTTTCTTGTTTTATTTCCGAAGACCGTTCATCTAGAACTATAGTCACATGACTTGTGCGTCTTTTTATCGGCGCGGCATGACCTCTTCCCGTGGGCCTAAACCTTTTATGCGCGGGGCCGTTATCAACAGAAATTTTCTTTATATACAAATTCCCCTCGCTTTTAGAAAAATTATTCTTTGCGTTCGATATGGCAGAATCCAATAACTTAGCAACGCTCGGAGCCCCTCTCTTACTTAAAAACTGGAGCTGTTTTTTAGCGTTATCCGCATCCATGCCTCTTATCAAATCGGAAATCGCCCTGATTTTTCGAGGGCTCATTCGCAAGTATCTGATTTTTGCAGTCATTTCCATACTGATCGTAAATATTAGTTTCGCGCATTGTTCGGCGTCGGTTTACTGTATTTTGGAAATCCTAACAAAACCGGCGCGGAAATATGCGCAAAAAACACTAACTTTAACTTTTCTTCTCCAGTTCTTGTTGCATTTTTCCTCCGTGCCTAATGAATTTTCTTGTTGGTGAAAATTCGCCCAGTTTATGGCCGACCATGTCTTCAGTAACAAAAACGGGGATATGCTCTCTACCATTGTGAACCCCGAATGTAAATCCTATCATTTCAGGGCTTATCGTGCAAGATCTTGACCATGTTTTTATTACTGCCCTGTCGCCAGCTTTAAGATTAGCTATTTTCTTTAGTATTCTTTCATCTATGTATGGTCCCTTTTTTAGTGATCGCGGCATGATTTTATGATTAGATTAGCAATTTCTATGAACACACGAAACGGTTTTATAAATCGTAGCGTATTCGTAGAGAATTCATAAATACTATCCATTACTTTCTTTTTTTATTCTTTCTCCGATGCAATATCATACTGTTCGAATATTTTTTGTGTCTGCGCGTCCTTACGCCGTACGCATTCTTGCCCCAAGGCGTTTTTGGATGCTTTAACCCTATCGGCGCTCGTCCCTCGCCTCCTCCGTGCGGATGATCAACGGGATTCATCGCCGAACCCCTGACATGGGGCCTTATTCCCTTGTGCCTATTTCTTCCGGCCTTTCCCATAACCTCTAAGTTGTGTTGCCTGTTTGAAACAAACCCTATACTGCCGTAACATTCAGCAAAAACTTTTCGCACTTCCCCCGAAGGCATAGCGAGCATTGTGTGCTTCCCTTCCGTCGCCAGAACTTTTGCGCCTGTTCCACCGGATCTTGAAATCTTTCCTCCTTGCCCCGGATTTATCTCGACATTGTACACAAACGCGCCGACGGGCACATATTTCAGTTTCATTCTGTTGCCTGTTTTTACCTCTCCGGCCTCTTCATAACAAACAATGTCTGTTCCGACATTTAACCCGTCGGGTGCTACTATGTAAGCACTTGTTTTGTCGCCGTATTCAATCAGCGCAATCCTTGCGCTTCTGTTCGGATCATATTCAATACCAAGCACCTTAGCCGTTTCGCCTATCTTTTTTTCTCCGAAATCTATTATTCTGTATCTCCGTTTCGCTCCTCCCCCTTTGAATCGCACGCTTATTTTACCCCTGCTTCTGCCTCCCGTTTTATGCAAAGGCGCCAAAAATTTTTTCTCGGGAGTTTTTTTGGTTATCATGCTAAAATCAGGTCTTGTCATACCGCGTCTTCCAGCACTTGTTGGTTTGTATAATTTCATGGTTTTAGTTTGCGACTTGCATTAGCCGCTGTTTTACCTTTTTAATGCGGTAAAACCTCGATAATCTCGCCTTTCCTTAATTTAACAACGGCCTTAGTGTAGCCGGATCTCCAACCTATTTGCCTTCCCCTCCTTCTTTTCTTTCCGGGCATTTTGATTTTGGAAACTTTTTCCACATGCACCCCGTAAATATCCTGTACTGCCTTCCTTATTTCAGCTTTTGTCGTATTGCTGAAAACTCTAAATACATACTGATTAACTTTTGTTAAATCCGTTGATTTTTCCGTTATATGCGGCTGTTTCAAAATTCGAAACGCAGATTTAGACGACTTTAATCCAGTCGCGGCCTTATCTTTTGGCTTTTCCGCCTTCCCTTTAACGCCTTTTTGGGATTTTGCCCGCGTCTCTTTCTTAGCATCTTTAGATTTTGCTTTATCTGCTTTTTCTTTATTTTTTATAAAATCAAATAATGCCATTTTGAAAATCCGACTCACCCATTACACCTGTTTAATGGCCGCGTTCGGGCTACCGCCGAGGCGTGGTTTTTGAGTTTTGGAATCTAATTTGCTTTTATATTTCTCTTTTATAGCGTCAACGGCGTCTGCTGTAACTATTAAATATTTATAATTAAGCAAATCTGCAACATTCATATTGCCTAAGCTTATAATCTTAAAACTCTCGATGTTTCGTCCCGACTTCTGCAATGCTTCATTCTTTTTCTCAATTATCATTACAGTACCCTCTCCTCCGGGAATCATTTTCTCTATAAACGCCACTAAATCCTTGGTCTTTGGCTTATCTAATTCGAATTTATCAACAACAATCATTTCCTTATCGCTTGCCTTTGTCGATAAGGCCATAAGAACAGCTTTCCTCTTCATTTTCTTATTTATCTTTTTTTTGAAATTTCTTTCCTTTGTCGGGCCAAAAGTAACTCCACCGCCAACCCATATGGGAGAACGGATCGAACCATGCCTTGCTCGTCCCGTCCCTTTCTGTCTCCATGGCTTTTTGCCGCCACCCCTAACCTCGCCCCTGCCCTTCGTATGAGCTATAACTTGACGCGTATTTGCCATCTGCGTTACAAACGCCTGATGTAAAAGCGCGGGTGTTATTTTCATTCCGAAAATACTTTCGGGCAAATCCATCTTCCCTACTTCTTCGCCGTTTCTATTGTAGACCTTCGTTTTCATCCTTAACGCGCTTGTGCATACTTAGCCGCAAAACGACTTACACGCACAAGGGTAATTTAAGTTATCCTATTATCTCAACCAAACTTCCCCTCGATCCTGGAATAGCTCCTTTCAACGCCAAAAGATTATTCTCCTTGTCAATTTCTAAAATCTCGACTTTCTTTATTGTCACGCTGTCATGACCCATTCTTCCGCCCATCCTCTTGCCTTTCCTCGTATGTTGCGGAAATCTGGAACCGATTGATCCGGGCGATCTGTGTTTTTTCTTTGTTCCATGAGTTTTTGGAAGTCCGGAAAATCCATGCCTTTTCACGACCCCTTGAAATCCCTTTCCTTTCGAAACGCCTTTTAGCGTAACTTCATCGCCCGCATTAAAAGCAGATACATCGATCTTGTCGCCGATTTTCAATTTCTCTTCGCTTCTACATTCGCGTACCCATCTGAAACTTCCCAAATCCCTAAAATGCCCCTTCAGTGATTTTGATAATTTATTTTTGCTTTTAGTGCCAAATCCAACCTGAACAGCGTCATATCCGTCTTTGTCCTTTGACTTCATTTGCGTAACAACGACAGGTCCCGCCTCAATAAGCGTAGCGGGTGCAATATTTCCGTCTTCCATAAAAATCTGCGTCATTCCTAATTTTGTGCCTAAAAGAAATTTCATACATTTTACCCTTATTCATAATCTACTCGAAAAATAAAGCCCTGTTTTATTCGTTTTTTGCGTTTATAAATTATTAGTTGGGGCAAACAAAAAAAGCTGGCGTAGTCCAGCTTTTCGACTACTTCCTAACGATTTTATAAATTTACACCTTTGGATATGTATGCAACTCTGCGAATAAATTTAATTTTTCGCAAATTACCGAGCGCTAAAATCAATACTTTGCATAAATATTGATTTTAGCGCTCGGTAATAATTTTCGTTCTTATAACAATGCGGCATGATCTGCGGGCATTAGTGTATCGAAAACTGTTTACATCTTGACTTCTATATCCACTCCCGCAGGCAAATTCAAATCCATTAAAGCATCTATAACTTGAGGGGACGGATTTACGATATCCACTAATCTCTTATGGATTCTCATCTCGAACTGCTCGCGCGCGTCCTTATGAACGAACGAAGATCTGTTAACTGTGTATTTGTGCGTCTCCGTAGGCAGAGGCATTGGACCATGAACTTCCGCGCCATAACGCATCGCCGTATCCACTATCTGACGCACGCTTGAATCAATCACTTTGTGGTCGTATGCCTTTATTTTTATCCTGATTCTTGTCTGAACCTGCGGATCTTCTTTTTTTGTTGCTGTTTTTGACGGCATTTTCCGTTAATTTCCAGCGAAGCCGCATTAAAACACGGCAAAAACCGGTAAATTTTTAAACAAATATCTTAGTAACAACACCCGCTCCAACAGTTCTGCCACCTTCTCTTATAGCGAATCTCTGCTGCTCTTCCAAAGCCACCGGAACTCCCAATTTGATTTTTATACTTACCGTATCTCCGGGCATAACCATTTCTGTTCCCTCTGGTAATGTAACATCTCCCGTAACATCGGTTGTTCTTATGTAGAACTGCGGCTTGTAACCAGTGAAGAATGGGGTGTGTCGTCCGCCCTCTTCTTTGGATAAAACATAAACTTCCGCATCGAATTCAGTATGAGGAGTAACACTTCCGGGTTTAGCAACAACCTGGCCTCGCTCAACATCCTCTTTCTTCAAACCTCTAAGCAAGACCCCAACATTATCTCCAGCAAGACCCTCGTCCAGCATCTTGTTGAACATTTCAATGCCGGTAATTGCTGTCTTTTGAGTTGGCTTTATTCCAATTATCTCTATATCTTCTCCGGTCTTTATCTTTCCGCGTTCTACTCTTCCAGTAACCACTGTTCCTCGTCCCTCAATTGAAAATATATCTTCAACCGGCATAAGGAAGGGCTTTTCCGTTTCTCTTTTTGGAACTTCAAAATACTCATCAAGCGCTTTCATCAATTCTCCCATTGGTTTTACGGCATCCTCCTCCGCGGATCCGGCCTGCAGAGCCAGAAGCGCAGAACCTTTGATTATGGGGATTTTCTCTCCATCAAATTCGTACTTCGAAAGAAGCTCTCTTACCTCCGCCTCCACTAACTCTATAAGTTCGGGGTCATCTACCTGATCCACCTTATTCAAGAATACTACGATGTTTGGAACTCCAACTTGTCTTGCCAAAAGAATATGCTCTCTCGTTTGGGGCATTGGACCGTCTGCCGCGGAAACCACAAGAATAGCGCCGTCCATTTGAGCGGCTCCGGTAATCATGTTTTTTATGTAATCCGCGTGACCCGGAGCATCTATATGCGCGTAGTGGCGTTTTTCTGTTTCGTATTCAACATGAGCCAATGCTATCGTTATCCCTCTCGCCTTTTCTTCCGGCGCGGAATCTATCTGATCCACTCCTTTATCCGAAGCACGAAAACCCTTTAATTTTGCATACTTTAAAATAGCGGCAGTTAATGTAGTCTTACCATGGTCAACGTGGCCTATCGTGCCTACGTTAATATGCGGCTTTGTTCTCTCAAATTTTTCTGTTGCCATGATTTTTTATCTATAGCTTATTGACTTTCTGGATTCTTAGGATTTTCATAAAAAACCAGAAAATAAAAAGCATTGTTTATTTATCGAAAATTATATTAATTACATGAATACTATATGGAATAAAATTTATAACACCAGTTTAATTTTTAGCAAAATACAGCCAACTAGTCAATACCTTGCATTGATTACGCATAAAACTAAATGCGGTTAAAACGGGAGGTCTTCTATTCTTATACCGCTCTCATTGGAATTTTCTTGGGCTGAATTTGCGCCTGTTGAATTGCTTGCGTTAGCGCCCATATCTTGCCTTTTCTGTTCTCCGCTCTGGAAATTATCCCTCGAATGAAAACTATTTACATCACGATTATTCATTGTATAATCCTCATCTTTCTTGTAATTTATGCTAATGGATTTCTCGAAAGACCGCAAGTGTTGATATTCTTCAAATGTCAAAACAACATAAGACGGCTTGCCGTCCTCAACAACTATAATGCGCTCGCCCTCCTTGCTTATTAATTTTTTGATTGAGTTAAACATATCCTAAAATCTACTTTTTACCTTCTATTATTTCTTGGGCCACATTAGATGGGACATCTTGGTAATGGCTGAACTCCATAGTATAAGACCCGCGCCCCTGGGTCATCGACCTTAGATTCGTAGCATACCCAAACATATTTGCCAAAGGCACTTTAGCTGAAATTGTTCGCATACCGCCCCTTTCGCCCATCTCCTCTATTGACGCGCGCTTAGACGACAAATCACCGGTCACATCGCCTAGAAAATCTTCCGGAATAATGACTTCCACCTTCATTATGGGTTCAAGTAGCACTAATTTTGCTCGCCGCGCGCCTTCTTGAAAAGCAATTGATCCCGCTATCTTAAACGCAGCTTCTGAAGAGTCCACTTCGTGGTAAGACCCGTCGTATAGAGTTGCCTTCAAATCTATAACCCTGTATCCGGCAAGCACTCCCTTCTCCATGGCCTCTTTTATACCCTTCTCGATTGCGGGTATGAATTCCTTCGGAATTACGCCTCCCCTTATTTGATCCACGAATTCAAACCCGGCCCCCCTTTCCAGTGGCTCAATTTTCACCCAAACATGGCCGTACTGCCCCCTTCCTCCCGACTGCCTTATGTATTTTCCTTCAGCTTCCGCTGTCTCTTTCACGGTTTCCCGGTAAGCCACTTGCGGCTGACCGACGCTCGCCCCAACCCTGAACTCTCTCAACATCCTGTCCACGATTATTTCCAGATGAAGTTCTCCCATGCCGGATATTATGGTATCACCGGTCTCCTGATCGGTTTGCACCCTGAAAGTAGGATCTTCTTCCGCTAATCTGTGAAGCGCAATTCCCATCTTTTCCTGATCGCTTTTTGTTTTTGGCTCAATTCTTATGGATATTACCGGCTCCGGAAAAACTATTTTTTCAAGCACTATCCTATAATCCGGATCGCAAATAGTATCTCCGGTAGTTGTCTTTTTTAACCCGACAGCCGCTCCAATCTCCCCGGAATATATGGTATCCACCTCCTCTCTTTGATTCGCATGCATTCTTACAATTCTGCCAACCCTCTCTTTTTCGCCCGTTGTCGTGTTTAACACATAAGAACCTTTATCTAATGTTCCCGAATAAACCCTAAAGTAAACCAGCTGACCGATAAAAGGGTCGGTAGCAACCTTAAAAGCTAAACCGGCAAATTTTTCGTCGTCCCTCGACTCACGAATAATTTCTTCTCCGGTTTTAGGGTCTTCTCCGGTTATAGCTGGAACATCTATCGGGCTAGGGAGGTAGTAAATAACAGCGTCCAAAAGCAACTGCACTCCTTTATTTTTTAAGGCCGAACCGCAAAATACTGGGACCACAGTATTGTTTATTGTACCCTTGCGAAGCGCGGATCTTAAATCTTCCGTAGCGATTTCCGCGCCATTTAAGAATTTTTCAGTTAAAAGATCGTCTTGCTCCGCTATTCTTTCTACTAATTTTTCTCTTGCCGCCTTTGCTTTTTCTTTCATATCTTCCGGCACTTCCGATTCTTCGATTTTCTCGCCGTTTTCACCTGAAAATCTGTATGCCCTAAGTTCCAGCAAATCAACAACTCCTTCGAATGTCGATTCAATACCTATGGGGATCTGCGCGGGGATAGCATTTGGAGTTAAGCGATCAAGAATGGACTTATAACTTTTCTCAAAATTCGCGCCCATTCTGTCGAGCTTATTTATGAAACAAATCCTAGGCACTTTGTATTTATCCGCTTGATGCCATACCGTTTCCGACTGTGGTTCAACGCCCGCGACTCCATCGAATACAACAACACCGCCATCAAGAACGCGCAGGGATCTTTCCACTTCCACGGTGAAATCTACATGCCCCGGAGTGTCTATTATATTGATTCTATATTTATTGACTTTATCCGTCTTTGGAAATCTTGTTGGAGTCCAAAAACAAGTTGTTGCCGCTGAAGTTATGGTTATACCCCTTTCTCTCTCTTGTTCCATCCAGTCCATTATCGCTTCGCCCTCGTGAACTTCGCCTATGTGGTGTGAAATTCCGGTGTAAAATAAAATGCGCTCGGATACGGTTGTTTTCCCGGCGTCGATGTGGGCAATAATGCCTATATCGCGATTTTTCTCTATTGGGTATTCTCGCGGCATAAATTTAATAACATGAACTATTTGTAAATCTGCGCAAATCCTGATTTACCCAAAAATCTCCTTAATCGAAACGGCACAGTATGCCGACTCGATTAATTTTGAAAATAATATTTTGTGAAAAATCCAAGAGTTTCATATTCCATATTATTGTTACCAAGAAAAATGCGCGAAGGCTCTGTTAGCATGCGCCATTTTGTGAGTATTCTCTTTCTTCTTGACCGCTTCTCCCTCATTCTTTGAAGCCGATATTATCTCCTCGGCCAACTTAACGGCCATTGTCGCTCCTTTTCGAGATCTGGCCGCTTGTATCATCCATCTTAACGATAAATTCAGGCGCCTGTCGCCTTTTACCTGTTTTGGAACCTGATAATTCGCTCCTCCGATTCTCCTCGATTTCACTTCTAGCATGGGAGATGTATTCTTTATGGCTTCATCAAAAACATCCAGCGGCTCTTGTTTTGTTTTTTCCGCTATAATATCGAACGCGTCATAGATTACATCTCTGGCTACGCTTTTCTTGCCATCCCACATTACATAGTTTATCAATCGAGAAACTACCACATTGTTATACTTATGGTCTGGCATTAATGTTCTTTTTGGCGCTGGTTTTCTTCTCATAGATTATTTAGGTGTTTTAGCTCCGTATTTACTTCTTCCCTGACGCCTTGCCTCGACTCCGGAAGAATCCAATACGCCCCTTACTATATGGTATCTAACGCCGGGTAAATCCTTGACTCGCCCTCCTCTTATTATAACTACGGAGTGCTCCTGAAGATTATGCCCTTCGCCCGGTATGTAAGCGGTAACTTCCATGCCGTTAGTTAATCTGACTCTGGCTATTTTTCTTAATGCCGAGTTTGGTTTTTTTGGCGTTGTTGTCCTTACGCTAATGCAAACTCCTCTCTTGAAAGGCGACCAGTATTTCTTTGGCCTGTTTTTAATAGTGTTGAAACCAAAAGCCAAAGCAGGCGATTTTGTCTTTTTGCGCGCCTTTCTTCTGGGATTTTTGATTAGCTGATGAATAGTCGACATTAGATAACTCGCATCCAGTATGAATATTTCCAATGTTTCATACTTTGAGCTTTATGTTTTTATGAATGTAATCTAGCAAAATACAAAGTCGATGTCAATAAACTAAATCGCTAATATGCCAATTTAGTTAGCTCTAACATTCCACTGATGTTGGCAAATTAAAATTCGACTTTTAGTCGAATTTCATAACTTATTAATTTATTCAGTAAATTTCACGCCCCTACACCCAACCGCCAACCTTGCCATTAAATACAAAAACAGATGCTTTACGCTTCCTCCCGCTGTGCGCACTTCCGACCAGACGAGTCGCAAATCCGGCAAAGCTACTTTCCAAATAAAAAAACCCGCGATCAAAACTGCTATTAAAGCCATAAATAAAACAACGGCCCATGATATAAATGTGTAAAAATCCTCTATTGTTAAATGTGCCGCCCTCTCTTTGGCGCCGGAAATTATAACCTCTGCGAATCCCGAAACAACAATTGCCACTGTTATCATCGCAAGCGATATCAATATTAAAACCGCGGGTCCTATGGGTTGACTGCCGAAAAACACCACCCCTTTCTTCGTTATGGATATCCGAGAACCCATAAGCCAAAGAAGTAAAGCCAAGAGAATCCAAATCGCCCACACAAATGGCATCATAAACAGCGAGTGGAAAAATAACGCCCAGTACTCGCATTCACTTCGGACTTCGGATACTTTTTCCTCTTCCAAGTTAAGGTTTATCCACTTGATAAATTTGTAGTGCCACGAACTCTTCCGTATCACTACATCTGATCTTGCCGCATTCAGAGATTTCTGTCTTAAGTTCGAAAATGATATTCCTAAAACTCCGCAAACGCATACGATCATAATTAAACCCGCCAAACTCGAGACAGTAATCAATATCCATGCATCAATTGGCACTTTATACATGTAAAAAACAAACGCTGCCACCAAAAACGATACGCAAAAAATAAAGGTCTTGACAAATCGGCGCGTTAGCATAGCCACATCTCCTTATTTAACTCTAGTGCCTGTCGTATGGTAATATAAATTTTGCGTTATGTCAACAGGGCCAAACACTTTACAAAAAATTCAAATATGGTATAATACTTTCTAGAAACTTACTGACACTTGAGGAGGTTCTGTGAGGACCGCGTACACCGCATACGATATTACATTTTTCCAAGAGGCGCGACGGGCGGCTCAAAACTCCTCGATGCGAAAACTCGTTGGAGCGGTCGTAGTTTCTCGGGGTAAACCCGTGGGTACAGCTTTCAATCGCGTTGGGAGTGCGAAACTCTTTTTTGGAGGGAGAACATTTATTTCTCCGTTTTCCCGACACGCGGAAATCCGTGCGGTCATACAAGCCGGGATTTCAAATATAAGCGGATCCACACTTTATGTGTGGAGAAATACCAAGGACGGAACGCCCGCTTTGGCGCGACCATGCGGTAATTGCATGGCGATACTCCAAATCCTTGGAGTAAAGAGGGTGGCGTATACTACGAACGCTCATCCCTTTTATGAAGTAGAGGCGATACCAAAAATACCGAGCTAAAACTCGGTATTTAATTTGAGACCGTTTTATTTCAGGTGCATTAGAATGCACTTTTTTGTTGCTCTATCTAGATTACTTAATCAATTAACATATTAAACTGGGTATTATGAACAAAAAAATGTAATCCCAACTGCCCGATATGCGATAGTAACAAAACAGTTAAGCGAGGAATGGGATAAAAATAAAAAAACTTGAAACTTGAGCAATAAAAAAGGAGCTATTGCTCCTAAAATATTAGGCCCTTAATCCTTCTCTGAAATTTTCTAGTTTTATTGTTTCTGAAAATTTACCTTCTACTAGGAATGGCTCCCCAGATTCTTTATTCCAAACGATATCGTACAAATCATTCAAGGGATGCTCCTTCGGATTAGCGTCTGCATCAGTAAGATACCCGTCTTCTATGATAACGGCCCCATTACTATCAAGTATTTTGCCACTTCGTGCAAACAGACAACCAACGAAATTTCTAAATTCAACAGTGCAAGCCAACGCCCCATCTTGTTTGTAGAATTCAAAGCGTTGTGTATTTATTATATCGAATTGTCTTGGGTCAGATCTTTCACTACTAACTCTTCGCCAATGTAAACCCAAAAGAGCAGATATGGTATTTTCAGTCGCACTAAGAACTTGCCTTGATTTCATATTTCTCCTTTTAGATTACCCATACCTTGGGCTGTTCCATTACTATATCGACTATTAAAACCTTGTCAAGTTTTTGCAAAATTTACCAAAAAATTTAAGAGAAGAAAATACTTAAAAAACACCGGAAACAAAACGGATTTATTTAATTTCCTAAAAAATTTGCTAACCCATCCCCGTAATAAGGCGAAATAGAAAAATTACAACCGGCATCAACGAACTAAACAAAAAAACGGCAAAAAACAAAGCTAGAATAAAGCCATACTGCGAAAGCATAGCTTTTATATGTTCGAGGTGCGGGGGCAAAACAGCAAAAAGCAATTTCGAACCATCGAGAGGAGGAATCGGCATTAAATTGAAAAGTCCAAGTATTATATTTACAAGCACAATCGTCACCAGTGCCTCAACCATTGCCGCAAGCATCGGAGTTTGTCCTTCCGCTATGCCAGCCAGCACTCCAACCGGCATAAACCTTAAGGAAAGGCCAAACACTAATGCTATAAGAAAATTCGATGCCGGTCCCGCAAGTCCAACATATACAGCTCCCCATTTTTGGTCGCGTAAATTGTATGGGTTGTACGGAACGGGCTTTGCCCACCCGAAAGCTTTGCCCACGGTGAGCACTAAAATCAAGGGTATCACGACAGAACCCATGGGATCTATGTGTTTTAAGGGATTTAGCGTAAGTCGTCCTTCGTCTTTAGCGGTAGAGTCCCCCTGCCACAACGCAACTAATCCATGAAAAAATTCGTGAATTGAGGCGGAAAACAATACTATGACTATCCATAAAACTATATTTTGGATTCCTTGGTCCATATTGCAAAAAATTAACGAATGCGCTACTATTTGAATCAATGAATAAAAATAATAAGCAGTGTCCGCTATGCGGAAAACAATCTCAACTTGAATGGAAACGAAAATTACTTCGCGGTAATTATAACCCGACGCATAAAGTGCGTAAATACCCAAATCTTCAATGGGTCAAATTAACATACGACAAACAGGGCTTGAAAGCCGGTTCTCGAATAAAAGCGTGCGCCAAATGCATAAAAGCGCTATACAAACCCCGATAAGTCCTTTTTGTAGAATAGCGCGATTAGTACTATAATTAGTTATAGTATTTTTTTATAGAAACGAATCAAAAACGGGCTGTAGTACAACGGTCAGTATGCAAGGCTGGGGGTCTTGCGATTTGGGTTCAATTCCCAGCAGCCCGACCAAGTTAGACATTGAGAGTTTCTATAACTATTAAACGGATGCGGAAACATATATAATAAACCCGTGGGAGAACTAAACGAACAATCTAAATTTGAAATACAGCCGGTTGTCGAACAAGAACCTTTTCAAAACCTCGCGGTACAAGGGTTTTTTGCAAAATGGTGCGAGATTAACGACTCCATTACTCCTAAAATAATCAGCCGCGAGGCATGGGAGCAAAGACGCGAAGAAGGCGTATTGGAAAAAACACCAGACCAAGACAGCAAACGAACTCTGTATCTGCCTATAGATTTGAAGCTGTGGGAAATGGTTGGCGTAGTTGAAGCCGTTGATCATGACACATTCAAGACAAAACCGGAACGACAAAATGAAAAAAGAGACAAACTTCTAGCGTTAGGTAAACTTTTTCAAAACTCCGGCATATATATCGCTCAACGATTGGATTCGATTGAAGACGGAAAAAAAATTGCTGGCGCGCTTGCCGAAGAATTCTACGATTACGGACTCTCGCTAGGCACTGGAAAAAAAGCAGAAACTACGACTAACCTTAACGATATCGCGTCAAACAGTTTAACGCCCGAAGAAACTCAACAAGCGGACCGTTTTCTTGCCGGGAAAAATCTCTACGCGTCAAGACAAGCACGGGCTGAAAAAGCAAGCGGGTCTGATCCGGCAAAGCAAGACGAGATTTATGAGGCCGAACGGCAAAAAACCCTATCTCAATTTTTCGGAGTGGCTCAAAATGCTTTTGAGTTAAAACAAAGAACGGAAAATCTTGAACAGAAACCCGCCGCTAGCGGTCTGAAGCCCTGGCAAAGCAATACGCCTATTCATAACGCTTTCTTGGAAAAAATTGAACGGGCTATGATAAAAGAGGTGGAAGCTCCAAAAAATGAGCTTGTCGGTTCGATATTCCGCGGAGCATTGCCGAAACTGATTAGCGATATGCGGGAACAAGGGTGGAAACGCGGTGTCAATTCCCTTTTTGAAAAATTAGGTATAAATTTTTCAGTTGAGCAAAGAAAAATCGCAGATGTGTTGAATATCACTCAACTAAAAACCGAGCTGGAAAATATCCGCGAGTCGAAAAATCTGGATACAATCTCCGCAAAAGAACGGGAAATTGCCGATAAAATCCAGAAAGCGGTCGGCAGTTTTCCATACAATAAAAGTCACGGTAACAACCCCGCGGAAATTGTCGCGAACCAATACATCAACTGTGTCGGCGCTTCAACCCTCGGCGGCGCGCTCATGAAAGAAGCGGGTCTTGATTACTTAGTGGGTGATGTGCCTCACCATTCTATTTTATTTCTCGTCACAAGCGACGGTCATATTGAACATAGAGATATGCTCGACAAAGGACTAAAATCTAATAAGGAATTAACCGACAAAATGATAGTCGGAAAGAAAAAAGATGGCTCGCCCCTTGCCGTCGCGGATATTGAGGCATTCAGTCGCGATCCCAAACCAGAAGGTCTGGTCTTTGATATTCAAGAAGAAGGTCCTGACTATCTAAACAAAATCCCCTGGATTAAGGAGGTGAGAAGGCAATATGTAACGGTTTTTGAACCGGAATACGGCCAACAAATTCAAATACTGGGCAATACGGGCGGCGCTCTTTACGATCTTGGCCGCTACGAGGAAGCGGCTGAATTCTTTCGACAAGCGGCGGCTCTTAACCCCAAGGCTTCCTTTATTTACTACCTGTGGGGCGATGCTCTTTCCGCTCTCAACCGCCACGAGGAAGCGGCTGAAGCGTACCAAATATTTATTGATCTAGCAAACAGACAAAGAGGTCGTTTATCGATGAAAATTCAGATAAAACATGCTAGAGATAAAATAGCTAGATTAAAAAGTAAATAGGTGACGCGGCATAATTGTATCTCGTTTACGCTCCAAGTTTTGGCTTCATACGGGCAAAAAGTTCACGCTTGCCTAAATAGCATACCCCGTATTCTTTGCGAGATACGCAAATGACTCTTTATCTTGGCGTTCGGATTTTATGCCGTTAAACTCTGCCTCCATAATCCTTGAGCGCTTGAGCGAAGCCCTGGAATTATCTATAAAATGACAAAATTGCGCGCGAAGCTTAAGCTCCTGATTTCTCGTTATGTCATCCTGCCTTCTCATTAAGCACAATATCTTTTCGAAACGCAAAGCTTGCCATATCGCGAATCCCGGCTGATTTTTTAGCCACGCAAAGAATGCCCCTGAAACCCTTTCCCTGTCTTTTATATCTTCTTCTTCGTTACCGTTTATAAGACGGCTCATAACCTCCGGACGGCGAAGGTTCGCGTAAAGTTCCCGCATCTCATCATCTCCTTCCCTTAAAAACACTACTTCCTCGCCTAAACCCGCGGCGCCGAGATCCGAAAACGCCACAACCAAAACCTCTTTTGGAACTTTCTCTCCGCGCTCCATCGGCATTTCAATATGGGGCTGGAAAAACATAGGCCCTTTTATTATACCCTCCCCTTTTAATTCCTCCATGAATTTCCCTAACTCCGGATTTTGGCTGATAGCCGCTCCGTAATATGGATATTCCTCAAATACAGCACCCTTAAAATCACTGCCGAGATTGACATCCGGATATGTGGCATCTATCGCCCAACGGGCAATTCGGATATCTTCTTCAGTAAAAATCTTGCTATTTGAAATTTTGTTTTCATCCCTCATCTGCTCCTCAAGGAGTCCCGCGCTCGCCCCCTCATTCCCATCCGCTCCTTTTGGCTTATCGCCCGCGCGCGCGCCGCGATGCCGCCGCACCATAGCTAATATTTCATTTTGGTCAGCGCGGTCATAATTTATAACCGTGTCATGCCACGCGATAGCCATATCTGCGAGCGCGTACTGTTTCGGAGATAACTCCAACGCCTCTGCCATTTGCTTTGCGCGACTTTCCAAAACTCTAGGATGTTCCGATGTATGATATGTCTTTGGATCCCTGCCCGACTCATCGTGCTCCTTTCCGTGAAAATCGAGGCCTCTATCCGCGATTCTTCTTGATACTTTTTCAAAGGTTGTTTCACTCGAATTTTCCGCATCCGGATTTTTCTCGCCTTCGAATTTTTGGGTATTATCCATATTGCCAATATATGATAAAATTAAAATCTATACGCATAATAAAGCAATAAGGCATTAACTGGCAAAGGTCGAGAATCTTCGCAAATCCAATAATCAATTTTTAAGTTAAATACCATGTCAAAATTTTTAGCAACGATTGTCATGCTTGGCGCTGGAGTAGGAGGCGTTTCTTTCGCCGCGGAGGACTCTTTGCCGGGCGACCAGCTTTATCCCGTAAAGATTTACTTCACCGAAAATGTTAAATCCGCTTTATCGTTAGACCCGGAATCCGACGCTAATACCGAAGCGGCCAAAATAGGAAAGCGTCTCGAGGAAGCCGGTAAACTCGCGCTTAAGGGAAGATTAAGCCAAAATATCGCGGACAAACTGGACGCGCAATTCCAAAAGCACCTGCAAAAAATGTCGGAAATTGCCGATAAACTTGAGGAGCAAGGCAAACTTGAAGCCGCGAATCAAATTAGATCCCGTCTCGAATCTATTCTTATCGCGCACGAAGAAATACTCCAGGAAATCACGGAAAATGCTCTGACGAGACCGGAAATAAAAGAAATTGTAGCCAAAGTAAAAAACCAAATTCAAACTCAATTCGCAGACAATGAAGAATTGAGAATCCGTATCGAAGATAAACTAAGATCTAAGATCGGACCCGCTGTCCAAACTGCCGCTGAAGGAAAACTTTCCGCCGCGGAAAACAAATTGGATGAAGTGGAATCTTTTGTTGAAAAAAAATCCGATACGCTTAGTCCTGAAGCTAAGATGAAAATAGATGCCGCCATAACAGCCGCTAGAAATGCCATAACCGATGGAAAAACCAAATTGAACTCCGAACAATATGCCGAAGCGTTCCTGCTTTTCCAAAAATCCATAGCGCTTTCCCAGCAAGCGAAAATAATGGCGGCTATCCACTCCGAATTAGCAGAACAGGATCTTGAAACCGATAATAACGAACTTGAAGATAACGGGGGAGAATAACTAGGACGCATGAGATAGAAAAACATCTCGGGCAATTGCCCGAGATGTTTTTTGTTGCTTCGCGGAAGAACTTTTATCCGCTCTCATTTTAATATCCATAACCGCGACCGTTTCGCCATCCTGATTGAAAATTTCCATCTTGCAATTAAAATATCCGAATCCCCAATGTGCCTTATCATATTTTAACAACACCTTTAATATGCAATATATGTGCTCACCCGCCCTTACCGGTTTTAGATATGATGTCTTATCCTCAATGAGCATTAACCCTTCCAAAAAACTATAAGGAAGAGCTCCTATGGCAACATCGCCGGTAAGCCGGCCATGAGAAACTATTTCGCCAAAAGGTCCTTCCCGGCTAGCATCCTCATCGAGATGCAGGGGGTTGTGATCGCCCGTAAGATCGGCAAATCTTTCAATCATATCAAATGTTATGATCTGGAGATCTGTTTTGATCTCATATCCTTCTTTTACATCTTCAAAGTACATCAAAATCCCTCCTTTCAATTCGCGCGTCAAAGAATAAATACAACAAAATCCAGAAATCGAAAATGTTGACTGTTCAAACAAAAATGGTATTATTCCTTAGCTACTTTGACTTTGAGGTTAGTATGCGATGAACCTTAAAAATTTACAAGTGGTGAGCGCATGAAGAATAGGTGGTTTATGATTTCTATTCTCGCAATTGTCTTTTTGGGAATTGGCGGGATACCATCTTATGGAGTAAATACGGAGGCAGTATCTGCGGGGCATGGCGATTACAACTTCCTGCTTTGGATAGCCATTCTTCTCGTTATTGCCGCGTTCGGACGCCTTATCGAAAAAATAAAACAGCCATCGGTTCTTGGTGAACTTGTAGCGGGCTTGCTTCTTGGCGTTCCTCTCTTTGTCGGCTTTACTTATTTTGAAAATGTCAAAAATAGTGAATTCATAAAGAATGTAGCAGAGCTTGGCGTAGTAATACTCCTCTTCCAGACAGGCCTTGAATCTAATATTTCCGAAATGCAAAAAAATGGAGTCCGAGCTTTGGCTGTGGCCGCAATAGGAGTCGCGGCGCCTTTTTCCCTTGGCTATTTTGTAAGTCCGCTACTTATACCCAACTTATCATCTCACACCGCCTTATTTTTAGGAGCAACGCTTACCGCCACATCTGTCGGTATAACAGCTCGGGTATTTAGGGATCTTGGAAAGCTCAACACTAGAGAGGCAAAAATCATTTTAGGAGCCGCCGTATTTGATGATGTAATAGGACTTATAATTCTTTCCGTAGTATCTGCCATAGCGCTGAATGGTTCAGTCGAGATTTCAGATGTTGGCTTTGTGATTGCAAAAGCCGTGGGATTCCTGTTAATCGCGGTCTTTTTGTTAAGGCCGCTAACGCACCATATAAGCAAAATGTTTTCAAAAATCAACACGGGGATAGGAATGAAATTCGTTCTTGCGATGTCTTTTTGTTTGGTTTTAGCGTACGCGGCAAGTTTAATAGGGCTTGCGCCGATAGTAGGAGCATTCGCCGCTGGAATAATACTTGAACCCGTACATTTCAAATTCTTCAAAGAACCGGAGATTATCGAGGAAATTAAGCGCGCCGTACAAGGTGCAAGAACACAAATAAATCAGCGCGTCTCTGAAGTGATAAACAGGTCATCGTATAATCTCGGAATTACCAGTATAGAAGGTATGCGAAGCATAGCTTCTACCGCGATAAATCAGATTGACAGGATATCTGAATCAGTAAATAAGCACTCCGATCGCCATGTAGCATCACTGCTTGAACCTATAGCATATCTAACTGTGCCTATATTTTTCGTCCTAACCGGAATGCAAGTTGACCTTGCCACGCTTGGCAATGCCAATGTCGTGGTGGCGGCCGCCGGAATAACTTTTATTGCTTTTACTGGAAAAATCGTGTCGGGCCTGGTTATGTGGCGTAGCGGCATCAAATCGGTAGCTGTTGTGGGATTCGGAATGATACCAAGAGGTGAGGTGGGGCTGATTTTCGCAACGATAGGCAAAGCTATCGGGGTAGTGTCGGAAGAAGTATTCTCAATCGTTATAATAATGGTTATGGTAAGCACACTTGCCACGCCGGTTATACTTGGATTCCTGCTTAAAGACAGGGGGGACAACGACCATACCTTAACGCAAAAAACGAATGAGGTGATGTAATGCCGACGGCCAAAACAAGAACATCTGAACCCCTATTACAATCTCTTTTCGAAAAAGTCGAATGGGCTGGAAAACTGCTCGAAGTACCCGACTGGGTGATAGAACAAGAAATAAAACTCTACAAGTGCCATGAACTCACCGTAGGAAAATTACGGCTAGAGATGGATGACGGAACCTCTGAAAGATTCTCCGCGACCGTGGTATTGCATTGCCAGCCATATTACCACGACAGACCATACAAGGGGGGAATACGGCTTTCCAACACAGTTACCCCCTCATTCCTTAGAGTCCTTGCCTTCGAAATGACCTTCAAATGCGCGGTTGCTAATATTGAATTTGGCGGAGGAAAATCCGGAATACGGATGGAAAGACCCATAAACCAATACTCGCCCCGCGAAATCACAAGGATTATAGAAGCTTTCTCCGAAGTATTTATAAAGGAACATAGAGTAATATCCCCCCGCTATTATGTTCCCGCGACAGATATGGGAACGACTTCCGGTAATATGGATGTGATACACGGCAAATACTGGGAAGAGGCCAAAAACGGAACGATAGCAGGCGGCACAGGAACGGCGGTAACCGGACGAACTGTAAAAAATGGCGGAAGTCCAGGCCGGGAAGAGGCGACGGCTCTCGGGGGTCTAATTGTTCTCGAAAAATTACGCCAGCTAGGCGATATGCCAAAGCTTAAAAGCAAACAACCCACGGTTGTGGTTCAGGGCTTGGGACAAGTAGGTGGCAACTTCGTAAAGCTAGCCGAAGAACGCGGTTACAAAGTTGTTGGCGTAAGCAATATTACTGGCGCGGTTTACAACAAAGACGGAATAGATATATCAGAACTTCCAAAGAATAGTAACTTATCCATAAACCCCAACGGCTCCTTGGAAAATGTTACTGGAGAGCATTTGCTATCGCAGGATATTATAACAAAACCATGCGATATACTTGTGCCTGCCGCCATGGAAAATGTAATAACCATGGAAAACCATCGAGGAATCAGCGCAAAGGTAATACTTGAACTTGCGAATCACCCGACAAATGAAAACGCTCACAGAGAACTCACGAAAAGGGCCTATGTGGTACCGGATATATTCGCTAATGCCGGAGGCGTAAGCGTATCTTTCTGGGAATGGTCGCTAAGCTTGGGACACCCTCGCCACAGTATGCAGATACAGCAAACTCTTGAAGAGGTACGCGCCAATCTTACCGCTCAAATGGAAGACGCGACAAATCAAGTTCTTTGGTACGCCAAAAAATACGACACGGATCTTCGTGGAGCGGCGTGGCTTAAAGCCACCCAGCTTATAGCTGAACGGCTTCAGATGAAACATGGCGACCGATGGGCGCCAAGACAAAAATAAAACTTTTCCAACCGGAAAGGTTTTTTATTTGTTTTTGCTACTCTATTATGCTAAATTTTAACTATGCAAATAATAATACAAAACCCAAGACAAAATCTAGTAAACGCATTGAGGCAATGCGGATATCATTTCGAACGCCACCATATACAAACCAGCGAGGTTAGCGCGGCAAAAAATTTAGGAATCGGCGGATTCCCCCGCTTTCATTGCTACGCGAAATTAGACGATGATAAAAATATTGTTATAAACCTTCACTTGGACCAAAAACGCCCAAGCTACGCGGGAACTCGGACGCACGGAGGCGAATATGACGGCGAATTGGTTCGACAGGAAGCAGAGAGGATAAAAAAACTGTTTGAGATATAACTTTATAATTTCGATTCCATTAAAAATTCAAAAACAAAACTGAAAATTATCTTATTACGCTTCCCTTAAAATCCTCCCCTCTCACCGCTTTCGCTAAATTTTCAAGCTCCGTCCCTTTAACAATAATCGCTTCTACGCTTTTTTCTTCCGCGAGCTTCGCCGCTATAGGATCAACCGGGGCTTTCATTCCCGGAGTCCATTCATCTCCAACCATTTTCCTGTACTGTTGCCATGACAATTTTTCCAATCGTTTTGCTGAAGGATTTTTTTCTATATCGTCGTCATAAACATAGTCGATTCTTGTCGCTATTAAAACGCTATCCGTATGAAACCTAACGGCGAGCATAACCGCTATGTAATCCGTGGACCAACCTGGCTTCCAACCCGAAGCTATAAAAAGATTGTGCTTATCTTCGTTTCCGATATCCTTAGTGGGATCGTCGAGTATAATCGGGTGCGCTACATCGAAAAAAACAGTCCTTAACAAATGACCATTCAAGCGAGTCGCGTGTATGCCGATCCAATCCTTATCCTCATCTGAAATATCAACGATTTCCGAAGCAGCGTTTTGATAGTTTCTAGCGGTGATGCCGCCTCCCGCAACTATAACAAATCTCTTTCCTTCATCTAAAAACTTTAAGATAAAATTCCTGAATCCCTTAAGGAATTCTGTGTTGATTTTTTCGGGTACAATAATAGACCCTCCGAGGGCCATAACTATTGTTTTATTATCGTTTGAGTTCATTTATTGGAATCATAGCGCGAGTTCGAATTTTGTAAAGATGGTGATAAATTGAATAATGCGTACAACAAAAACCCTTCCTCAATAGGTGCGGGGAATGAACCCGATATTATTATGTAAGTGGGTCCCCGCAGCATCCCGCCAAGGCGACATGCGATATAAGGATCCCTCTTAAAAGATTTGATCCGGATTCAATGAACCCCGCACCAATTGAAAAAGGGTTAAAAAAACTCTTACCCCGCACTCTTATGGTACGCTCTAATTAAATCTTATGGCTAAATTTTTCTGCGCTCTTTCGCTTGAAAATTCAGAGAAAACCCCTAAAACATAATATCCTCCTCCGCTCTTTTGTATTCATGTATTTCTTCGCTCTTAAACCAATGCTCGAGCTCGTGAGCCGCTTCTGAAGAATCGCCAGACGCGTGAACCACATTGTGTATCGCCCGCTTGCCGATATTTGCAAGTGTCGGAGAATCTACCGAGAAATCCCCTCTTATCGTTCCCATTTCCGCCACCGCGGGAATGGTTTTTCCGACTATCTTCCTCACCATATCCACGGCGTGTATTCCTTGTATTACCATCGCTACTATAGGACCCGAAGTTAAAAAATCCACATTCCACCCCGCTATTTCTTTTCCGATCTCAAGCGGATCGTCAGTTCCAAGTTCTTTTATGGGATCTTTGCCGTACTGCCGATAGTTATCGAGGGTTTTTTCTCCCATCCCGCGAAGCCATCCATCAGTATTCGGATAGTGGTCTCTAGCCATGTCTTCGCTTGCGACTATCATCTTAAGCGATATTATTTTGAGACCTCTCGATTCAACGCGCTTTATTACTTCGCCCACCAAACCGCGCTTTACTCCGTCCGGTTTGACAAGCAAAACTGTTTTTTCTTCTTTTGGGCTGATTTCCATAAATTTAGGTTTAGGTCTTGGATTTTAGGAAACGACTTTGCGTTTGCTTTTCAAAGTGGGCTAATGCCTAATTCAAAAACTTTTACCGTTACTTCTTAACAAAATATCGCCCTCCAAGTCCGTCCTTCTAATCTCTATACCATATTTTTCAAATCTTTGCAAAACTGCATCATGCGGATGTCCATAGGAGTTATCTCGGCCAGCTGATATAATGACTGTTTTTGGATTTACTTCTCTAAGAAATAATTCAGACGAAGATGTTTTGCTCCCGTGATGCGGAATTTTCAAAATTTTAGATCCTATCGCGTTATCGCTAGAAACTATCAATTGCTCTACCACTCTTTCAATGTCACCCGTAAAAAGAAATGTGTCATCTCCGTACACTAAACGAAAAACAACCGACAAATCGTTCTGCTCAAAACTAACGGGGTCTGACCCCGTTAGTTTTGAGGGGTGGAGGATTTCCAAGAAAGATACTTTGGACATCCATATCCTCATCCCGTATTCACCGGCTAAAACCTCCGCCCCTTCGGATAAAACCGCCTCATTCCATTTTTCAAAAATTTCGGTTTCCGCCGGTACGCCGTTCCATATTACCGTTCCTATTTCGTAATGTTCCAATGCGGGCACAAGGCCAGTTATGTGATCCGCGTCCGCGTGAGTCGCAATCATAATATCTATTGACCTATCCCAAAATGGCATAACCGAATTCAATTTTTCGACAACTTTGTCATCCGGCCCGCCGTCAACTAAAACTTGCTTGCCGTCGGGAAAATTCATAAAAATCGCGTCTCCTTGCCCAACATCAAAAAAGTAAATGCCAAGCTCTCCTGTTTCCGCGTTTGCGAAAACGGCAATCCACGATAAAATCGCCACGATAACGAGCGTTATAAGTATAATATACCCGTGCGCTAATTTAAAAAAAATATAATTTATGGAAGATTTTATTGACTCCATGTTTTTGCGATTATACAACGCCAACCCAAAAACAGTAAACTCTAATTCGGCAATGCCTGTTATGTATTTTAAGCATACAAATAAAAAGACGCTTTAGCGTCTTTATTTTTTGAAATCTTCCTCTATCTGCCTGACTAATTCATCTAGGTCAAGCAAGAGATCGTTTTTCTTGGATATGTCAACTTCCGTGTAAAGTCGCTTTCCTTCCCTCACGCCCTCGACCCCAGAATACCCCGTGACATCGAAAACCAAGATTCCCGTAAAAGGAGTGCTTACTCCCCTTACCCCCATTGTGTTGCTTGTATTCTTCCGAACTTTTTCGGAAAATAAACTTGGGCCCAAAGGATGAAGTTCATAAATGTGTTCTACGCTAATACTTAAATCTTCTATGCGGATTTTCCGTACGGAACCATCTTCATAGAAAATTGACATTTCCACCCTTTTGAGCGGGTCTCCCTCTTTGTAATTTCTTAGAATAACTGAACCCGAAAGCTTTCCGTCATTACCGTAAACATTAAATCTTAGGGTAAAATTTCCGCCCGAATCAACTTGAAGAACATACCTTGAATCAAAATCCCCTTCAGGCAATGCTAGCTTCATCAGTCCATCTTTCACGACCCTGCCAAATGCCGGATCCGAATCTATTAGTACGGGGGTTGGAATTGGAGTTGGCTCTAATGTCTCTATCTCCAGTTCTGGCACTTCCAAAATCGGCGTTGGCGTTTCAGTCGGTACAGTTGTGGGGCTTATTAGCGGCATAGGCGTTATTGTAGGCAAAGGTACGGGAGTACTAATCGGCGCAACTTCATCGGCGATTTCTTCCGATTTTTCACTAGACCAGAAAGGCAAGCCGAATACGCCAATACTGTAAAGAAAAACTAAAAACAGAAAAATAAAAGCAATAGCGGCGAACAAGCCCAACGACAAATTATGCCTGTCTCCTCCGCTTCCTCTATGTTCGGGTCTTCGCGAATTGTTCATTTTTACTCCTTCTTCCATTCAGACCTACTACAAGCTCGGCAAATCTTCGCCGACCCGTTTTACAGATCCCCAATTATCTTTCCGCTTGGCGCTTCGCTCGTTAATTTTGTCCTTGTATTTCAGCGCCTCTTCATAAAACCACTTTACCTGATCCATTAAAGCGCCTTCGCCGATATCCGTTAAAATAACCGTAACTCCTATGGTATTGGACGATCTTCCTGGATAAGTACCCTTTCTTCTTTTCGCGTCGGGCACTTTTTCCGCCAGCACCGAATCCATCATTGATATAATCTCCTCGGTTGCTTCCTCGGCCGGCCCGCTGAAAAGGCCTATCACGCCGCCCGCATCGTACAATGCCAATCCGGAATCTTTATGTGTGAAATCGCAACCGACAGAAAGTTCGCCTAGGGCCTCGTCCACCGCATTTCTCGCGCGTTCAATTTGAGCTTGCGTGGCAGAAATATGCCTTGGATTGCCTCTGCCGAATATACCCGCCTTTTCTTTTGGTCTAGGGGGGACATCTTTGAAGCTCACGCCTATTGCCGTGTGACCTTTAAGAACCCTGATCAAATCGTTCGCGTCCAAAACTTCCCCGATGTAATTTACGCCGGTTTCCTCTCCCACTGAAAGTATATCCATAAAAGAATCGACGATCCTGCGGTTTATAAGCAAATAGTTTACTTTCATCGAATCGGACTTTCGCACGAATCTCTCGTTGTCTATTATAAACACCGCGTCCGCTTTTGAATTTTCCAAAACCCTCTTCAAACAAGTCGCCGTGTTTACGACGCTATCCGCGTCATCATAGTCGCTTCTGAAGGGAAGTACTAGCATCGCGTACACGGGCTTTTTGAATTCGTCCTTAAGCATATCCACTATAACCCCAACGGATCCCGATCCCGTGCCTCCGGCCGTGCTGGCTATCACAAGAATCGCGTCTGCGCTGTAAACATTTCCGTACTCCCTTATAGTGCCCACTATTTTCTTTGACTCTTTCTTCGCCTGCTCTGCCCCATCCTGGTTTACCTTTCCCGCCCCGCGTCCCCGGAAGTTATCGGCCGCTCCAAGCAAAATTGAATGATCCTCGGTTTGGGGAATATTCTCCAGACCGTACATATCGCCCTTTCCGAGGTTAAGCGCAAAAATCCCCTTGATTATGTCGGGATCTTTTTTCCTGATATTGCTTCCTTCCTTGTCGCCTGTAATAATCCTTACTTTCCTGTTTTCCCACAGCCAATAAGCCATGCGAGCGAATTCATCGGCTATGTTGCCGCCGCCCTGACCGCATCCTACAATGACAAGTTTCATATATCGCCTCCTTTGCGAACCATTTGCATTTTCAAAGTACAAGGATAACCCGTTTGGCTATCGTGCTATTGTTAATCAGTTTTACTTCCGTGTCAATAATTCTTATGAGCTAGCGAAAAACAGCAAATCCCAAATCTCGCACAAAATACCTTAGAAAAAATTCGAATATTTTATCTTTCCATCTTAAAATGCTTGACTAGAAGCCATAGAGAGACAAAATACAACACCCCCAAATACCACGGAAACGCTTCAATTTCCCAAACTGCGAATGGCATATCCGAACTTATATCTATGACCTTATAGGAATAACTTAAAAACAGCCATACTGGCCAAAACAATATCCTTCCGACAGTTTCCGATAGAATACCCGCGATACTCGCTATAAATCCCAATCCCAAAGTCAAGGAAGTCATCGGAATTATCAAGATATTTGTAAAAATCGACACCAGCGACAATTGCCCGAAATTAGAAATAAGTATCGGCGCAGTGAACAAAACAGACGGCACTGTCATTGATATAGTGTTTCTTATGCCAAATAACTGCGGAGTGAATTTCAAATTATCCATAAACCATGATGAAGTCATAGATATTCCAAGCGTAGCAAGAAATGACAACTGAAATCCCACATCAAATTTCAAAAGCAAGGGGTTTGACATTAGCATCACCGCCGCGGCCAACACCAGCAACCGCCGCGCCTGCGAAAGGCGTCCCGCTTTTTGCGCGAAAAGAAGTATTCCTCCCATTATCCCGGCTCTCACCGCCGATGGAGGAGCCCCGACCATTATTGTAAAAAGGACTATGAAAGAGACCGCAAAATAAAACGCGTGATGACGCCACATACCAAGCATTAAACCTAGGCCTATCAGCATATTTGCCAAGATAATAATATTCATCCCCGAAATCGCCGTTATGTGACGCGTACCCGATCGGTTCAATTTTTCTTTCAAATCACGCGACAGCCGTTCTGTCTCGCCAAGCATAATAGCTCCAAACAAAGAACTTTCAGGAGGAGAAAGAGCGGAATCCATACTCTTTCTTAAGCTAGTTTTGAAATCGCCTATTTTATTCTCAAGAAAATTTGCCTCGGCGTATTCTTCTTTTGGATTGGTTCTCTTGTAATAATCAAGTGTGTCTTTTGGAGCATCAAACATCTGATATCTAAAAATCCCCGCCGTAAAAGACAAAAATAAAAACCCGACAATAACCGCGCTTTTGTTTCTCCGCCAAAATATCGAAATTATCCCCGCTGAAAAAACGAAAAATAACCATACAAAAATCTGCGAAACCAAATACGCCGAGCTTATAAAAACGCCGGCGATAAAACATAGGCAAATATAAAGAAAAATGCGCGAAGGATGCATTGTAAGATTCATATAGCATTTACTCGCGCATTTACAAGCCCAAAAACTTAAAACAGCAAAGATTGGGGTCTTCGCTGTTTTAATATTCGTATCGGTTTAGTCATCTAAAAGCTACGCTGTTTTTACTGCCGACGGTTTTGTCGCTTCTTCTATCTCGCAAACTCCCCCTACGCAAGCAAGCTCTTTCGACCCCTGCGTCGCGTCCTCCTTTTCGTAATAAAGAATCTGCGAAAAATCAACCTTGGGCATATTGGCCGCCAATTCATTATATCTTTTCTCGTCTATTTCCTCATACGGCGCCATCGCGTAGGCATGATTATTGCGGGGCAAGAATGAAAGCCCCCCTAGAATATCCCAATTGCCATACAGCCAGTTAGCGGTTGTCAGCCATTCATCTTCTCCCACGGAAATAGTAACGGATGGATTATGCTCCGTATAATTTTCCTTGACCATTTTCCAATGCTCCAGCTGATCTAACGCGGAAATATCGTCCCTAACTATTGCCACATCCGGGGCCTTAACCGGAAATTCTAAAATGAATGTCGAGGCGGAAGAAACTAACTGGCCAACTTCCGGATAATATTTTGCCTTTTGGTCTCTCAACATATGAAACAGAGGATCGCTCGCTGAAATTCTTATTCTTCTTATGTAATACTTCGCGTGCCTTGGATGCATCCCCGAAGAAGCATCCACAAGCTGGGAAACTGTTCCGGACGGCTTAACGCAAGTAACGCATGTGGACGGATTTATACCAAATTTCTTAGCGTACTCAAAATTTACTCTCACCGCTTCTTCTTTTATGGCTTGCAGAATTTCCGTATCGCGAACAGCGGGACAATCCCATTGTCCCGTAAGAGAAACACCGAGAAGCCGCTCTTCTTCGCAATTTTTCTTCCACTCGCTTGAAAGGTAAGGAAAATTCGTAAGCGTTGACTGGTATGTTCCGAGAATCGAAGCTAATCGCGCCTTTTTAACCAAGGTCTCCTTGGTATCTTCAGCTCGGCACACCACTTCCGACAAATTGCAGAATTCTTTCGATCTCAACACAATCTCCCCGCAAGGGTTCGTGCCTGCCGTGTGCCAGTATTTTCCGAACTTTTTCCACCGCCTTTGCGGAAGCTGATGCTTTAACCCCCCCCTGTTGAATATCCCGCGTTCGCCAGTACCGTTTCTCGCCAAAGCAAGCCATTCTTCCACGAACTCGATATTAGAGGGCTTTTTATTGTACGCCGATGAATTGTTTGCCATTTGGCGATGCGGCTCGAGAAGATAGAACTGCCCCTCTTTGGCGTGACGCATTTCCTGATCGTCTAAATCTGACAAACTTATCATAGCGCTTCTTCTTACCCCTCCCATAACAACTACCTCGCCTATTTTGCATAAAATGTCGTGAGCGTCTATGTTCGACAGCCTTTTACCTTGACGAGACAGAATTTTTTTTCGCGCGAAATTAAGCAGGGAACGCAAGGGCTCCGGACCCGAACTTTGCCCGCCCATTGTTAAAAGCCGCGAACCGGCCGGCCTTATCTCTGAAAAATCGAAGTCCACATCGCTTCCTTCATACCACGCCTTTAATCCAAGAGTTAATGCGTCTCCCCAGCCCTCTTTGCTGTCTTTAATAATATGCGTCGCAACTTTTTTGTTTGTTTGAAATTTAATTATAGGAAGCTGTTGGATCGTCTGGCTTTCCACTGAAAATCCGACTCCCGCGCCGCACATTGAAAGATACATCACTTCCGCGAAATCCTCGATCTTAGAGGGCGCTATGTACGAACAGTTATACGCGCTCACATTGGTTTTCTTCGCCGCGGGACCGGCAGACCACATTAAACGCATAGAGGGCATTACTTTCTGCGTTAATATCGCCTCCTCTATCTCTTTGTACTCGCTCTCCGTCAATTTTTTGCCGAGATTTTCTTTCATAAAATCTACATATCTCGCCACTGTTTCGATCCAAGTTTCGCGCCTGCCTTGATCGGGAATCCATCTTGAATATGTGCGGTAATATATAAATTCAGAAAGCGCGTTTCTAAAATATTTTTTACTCTCTTCCGCCAAGCGCCGAACATTTTTAGGGACAAATTTCCTAGCGGCTCTAACTTTTGCTCTTTCGCTTCGGTATAGTATGTAACCTTTAGCGACTTTCGCCATACCTTGATTTATCAATGCCTCTTCAACCAAATCCTGTATCTCCTCCACGCCGGGTATATCGCCCTTCTTAAATTTTTTGTTGAGGGATAATACAACCCTGTCCGCAACTTTTTTTGCAGTCCTTATATTCTCCTTCCCGTCAACTGCATTTATCGCTTTATTTACGGCATTTACTATTTTAGCAACATCGAAATCAACAATATCGCCGCTTCTTTTTTTGACCTTTATTATCTTTGCCCTTAAAATGCTCGGCATAAGATGTGCTATCCGCGGACAATAAGAGCCCGAATATCTTCATGCTTCGAGCTCTGCTGGTTATCTACGGATTTTAATTAATTATAACGAACTTTTGCTTTCTGGAAGTTTATTATAGCACATCGAAATTTTGTAAAATTTTCAAATTTTGTGGATAAGTTTATAAAAATAAGACAAAAAAAAGCCACCTTTTATGATGGTAAATGGGCCCCGGGGTGTAGCCTATGATCGCACACTTAAGTGTACGGAGGCCACGCCCCAGGGGAAATGTCGAACGAGGGCAGACAAGCTACCTTCGTCCGAGTGCTAGACGAGGAGAGAGAGAGGAGAAGTCCCCAACCGTCCCCGTCGAGTATTTTATGCCCCTGACGCGATTGCTCGCGCCAGAGACATTTTGGAGAAAGTCCATAAATATTCACAAGGGGGAGGTCACAACTCCCCCGCCCTGTGAAGCAAGGAAGGGGTTGTGAAGTCCCCCTAACTACCCTCCCTAACCTCAAAGGATATCGCGCGCCTGGCACAGCCAGAAAAACGCGAGTAGGGGTCCCTCATAGCTCAGTCCCGGCATCATAAATGCCAGACTGAAAAATCTATGAGGTTTTTCGCCGTGAGGCTACGGAATTTCTCCCTCAAACCCGCTTTCCAAAAATTTGAAACGGCTTTGAGGCAAAAATCCCTTATTTCAACTTTTCATTTGTCAACGCTCCACCATTATATCACTTCTAGCATTTATTGTCAATAGGTTTGGGGTAATTATTGCTTAAAATGGCTTGTTTAAGCTATTTTTACCCTCACATTTACGCCTTATAACACCATTACTTATCCGTATCCTGGCGTGAGTATCCGACAATTAAATTTTGCATTTTCAACCTTCGCTGAACACTCAAACAAAACGCAAAACCCTTTATCTCATTTTTTTTCTAATGAAAGCCGGTATATCCCAGTCCTCGTCTTTATCGCTTTCTTCCTTGCTGTCTTTTTTTTCTGCCATTTTTTCCTCTCTTTTTGGCTGTCTTTCTTCTTCTATTCTTGAATTTGCCTGAAAACTGTTGTTTTGGGCCGTATCCTCTTTTGGAGCAGTCAATTTCCGGTCCAGTTCGAAAAATCCGGTCGCAATTACCGTAACTTTTATTTCGCCCTTTTTTAATCTATCGTCTATCACAGCTCCAAAAATAACTTTCGCGTCAGGATGTATAGAATCGGTTATAACTTTCGCCGCCTCGTTTATTTCGTACATAGTCAAATCGTCAGTTCCGCTAACCGAGAACAGCAAACCTCTCGCTCCATCAACGGACAACTCGAGTAAGGGAGAGTTTATTGCCATTCTTGCCGCCTCTATAGCCCGTTCTTCTCCAGTCGCTCTTCCTATGCCCATAAGAGCGGATCCCGCATCGTGCATTATGGCCCTTACATCCGCGAAATCCACATTTACTATGCCTGGCTTTACCACTAAATCGGAAATGCCCTGAACTGCCTGCCTAAGCACATCGTCAACTATTCCAAATGCCTCCACAAGCGTTGTCTTCCTCTCGATTATACTCAATAATCTGTCGTTCGGTATTGTTATCAGCGTATCCACGCGCTCTTTTAGGTTATTTAGGCCCTCTTCCGCTATCCTCGCGCGTTGAGTTCCTTCAAAAGAAAACGGTTTTGTCACCACGCCTACCGTAAGAGCTCCTGTTTCCCTCGCCACTTCGGCAACCACCGGAGCGGCTCCCGTACCGGTGCCGCCGCCTAAGCCGCAGGTAACAAAAACCATATCCGCCCCCTTAAGAGCTTCGTGTATATCGTCTTTGTTCTCCTCGGCTGATTGACGGCCAAGATTTGGGTCCATTCCCGCTCCCAGACCTCTGGTAACATTTTTGCCCACATGGATTTTCAAACTCGCCTTTGCGTGATGAAGGTCTTGAGCATCGGTATTTACGGCAATAAATTCCACTCCTTGAATTTTCGCTTCAAACATTCCGGAAATCGCGTTATTGCCGCCTCCGCCGACGCCAACAACTTTTATTTTAGCGAATGTTTCTATATCGGGTTTTATGGAAGGCATAGTTTATAATTTTATGCTTATTAACGGTTAGGTTTTGGGACTCGATATTGCGTAAACTCTTATACGCGCGTACACGCGCAATCCTCAACTGCTATCCATGCCCAAACCCCAACCTAGTTTATAACATATTATTCTACAAAAAAAGGCACATATATGTCAATGCCTACCTGCAAAAAATCAACATTTAATCTACTTAAGGCATAAACGCCTTGAACCATCTCCTTAATTGCCTTACTGAATTATTCAATGAAGGTATTTGCGGAATAAAACCCTCCTTTACTTCATATCTTAAATCTATGCCCCAAAAAACAAGACCGAGCACAGTCGCGTAAACCGGATCATCGACTCTTTCGACTATACCCTCCACCTCCCTAGGAAATCCTATTTGTACGGGCAAACGCATTTTTTGCTTTGCAAAATCAACTATATGCGGAGTTTTTGCTCCTCCTCCCACTAGAACAACTCCACCGGGAAGAAACGCCTCTTTTCCGATTTTTTTCAGTTCTTTGTTCACGAGATCGAATATCTCTGAAAGTCGGGCTTCAATTATTTCGCAAAGTTCCTTTCTTGAAATGCTTCCGTTCTCCTGGTTGTCTATGTATGAAAGGTCTATGAAATCTTTTTTTGTGACTTCGGAGGCCAAAGCGGAACCGTACTCCAATTTTATGCTTTCAGCCGCCTCAACCGGAATTCTTAAACCTATCGCTATATCGTTTGTTATATGAGCGCCGCCTAGCGGGACTATACTTGTGTGCAAAAGATCGCCCTCTTCATATACGGCTACGCCAGTAGTACCTCCTCCGATGTCCACGCACACAACGCCTAATTCCTTCTGCCGTTTTGTAAGAACTGCTTTTGAAGCGGCTAAAGTGTCTAAAACCGTGCTTTCTACTTCTATATCTAAATCATTTAAGCATCTCGACAGATTTCTTGTGTAAGGCGACGCGCCGTTTATTATAAGCGTATTTGCTTCCAATCTCACTCCTTTCATTCCCAGGGGGTCTTTTATATTGCCTTCCCCGTCCACAATGAATTCCCGTGGAATCACATGGAGTATTTCCCTGTTGTTGGGCATTGAAAATGTTTGAGCCGCTCCTATAACGCGGTCAATATCTTCCGCGGAAATTTCCCCGTCCGCCCGCGACACGGCGACAACCCCGCGACTCTGACTCGAAAACGCGTGGCTTCCTCCTATGCTCACTATCGCTTTTTCTATTTTCACCCCAGCCATCCTCTCTGCCGCCTGAACCGATTCCGAAATACTTTGCATAGCTTCTTCTATATCCACGATGACTCCTCGCCTTACCCCGCTTGCCCTAGAGAAACCAATACCAATAATCTGGGGCAAAATGTCCTCCTTTTTTTGAGCAACCACAGTATAAACACTATGACTGCCGATATCTATGCCTACAATTATGTTGTTAGCCACGCGAAAAAATGAAAATCGTTATTAAACATTTAATTTTTCCATTATCTCCTCTTCGATTGAGTGCATAGCCAAGCGTTTCTTCTCGCTGTCTTCGTGATGATGCCCAAGTAAATGAAGCGTGCCGTGTATTATAGTATGAGCAAGTTCTTTCCGGAAAGAAACGGAGGATTTCAAAGCGTTATCTTTAACGATTCCCGGACATACAAACACCTCTCCTATAAATCTAACATTTTTTTCGAAATGTGGAAAATTATTACTAAACTCAAAAGATAAAACATCCGTGGCTTCGTCTATGCCTTTGCGCGAACGGTTTAATTCTCTCATCCTGATTTCGTTCACAAAAACTACGCTGAAACAAACATCGTCTTTTATCTTCTGACGAGCTAATACGAACTCTATCGCGCGACTAACAAACTTACTGTCTATTATGTATTTTGTCGAATTGAAAATTTCGATGCCCACGATTATTTCACGCGTCCCATTTTTCTTAACTTGCCGTAATGTTCGCGCATTTTTTCACGGTTAAGAGCCGCAACTCTTCGCGCGTTTTTATTGAGAGGCTTTAAGAAATGCCTTTTCCCCTTTGCCTCTTTCAATATGCCGCTTGCCTGCACGCGCTGAACGAAACGGCGCACAACGCCAGACAAGGCCTCTTGTTCTTTTCTAATTATGTGAATCATAAGCAATTTTGATAATCAAAATAAAAATTTCCTGGATAAACATTTTTATTTTTTAGTTTGATTCTTTTGTTTTAATTCTTGCCCCCAAGCAGATGTAAATGTATATGATCTATAATCTGACCGCCCTTGCTTCCAACATTGAACGCAAGTTTATAGCCGTCATCAATTTTATGCTCCTTTGCTATAATCTTTGCCGAAAAAACCATATCGCCCACAAGCTCGCGATCATCTTCCGTCATATCGTTTATCGTGCCTATATGCTTCTTCGGCACAACTAAAATATGCGTAGGCGCTTTTGGGTTGATATCCCGAAACGCGACAACCCTTTCACTTTCAAAAACTATATCCGCGCCCTTCTCTTTTTTCACGATTTGGCAAAAAATACACATACGCTGGGAGTTAAATTTTTGACTTTTGATTTTTCCGCCGCGTTGACTGCGGTCTCGACCTTATTCTGGATATTATACTTTCCTAAGACGCTTCTTTATCTCTTTTATAACCTTGCCCATCGGAACTACCTCCTGGCTTCCGCTCTTCATATCTCGAATTATTATGGTGTCTTCCGCAACTTCCTGATGCCCGAGAATCAAAGCGTATTCCACTCCGATCTTATCCGCCAACTCCATCTGCGCTTTTATCGATGACTTGCCGAACGACTCTCTCACCAATATTCCCGAGGATCGAAACTCCTCCATAACTTTAAGCCCTCTCTTTTTCGCAAGATCGCCAAGATGGACAAAGAAAACATGAGGCACCCGCTCTTTCGTAAGTTTCAGCCCAAGCTTTTTTATCACAGCTACTGTGCGATCAACTCCTATCGCCCCGCCTATCGCGGGAGCTTCTTCTCCTCCGAAAAGCTTTACCAACTCGTCGAATCTTCCGCCTCCGGCTATTGCCGTCGCTCTTTCTTCCAAACCGTCGGAACGCAACGCGCCGCCATCTTTATTTCGCTCTTCGTTCTGGGACTTTTTTGCCCCGCCCGGTTCGGATAAAACCGAAAATATTTCAAATACGGTTTTTGTATAGTAATCCAAACCACGGACTAAATGCGAAGACAACGCATAGGGTACCTCCAAAAAATCCAAAATCTCAAGCACATCTTTCAAATGGCTATGACATTCCTGACAAAGATAATCCACAATTTCCGGAGCTCCGGCTTTTAATCTTTCGCATTTCTCGTCTTTGCAATCAAGAACTCGTAAAAGGTTGGTCTTTATCCTTTGTCTGCAATCTTTGCATACGGAGCGTTCCCTTCCGTTATAGTATTCCCTAAGCACTCGCCTATATGTGGGCTTACATTTCAAGCATCCTATGCTGTTTATCTCTATTCTTAAATCTTTTATTCCCAATGACTGAAAAATTTTATAGAAAACGAATATGACCTGCGCGTCCAGCGCAGGTTCAAGCTCTCCTATCGCATCTATTTCAAACTGCCGGAATTCTCTTAATCTTCCGCTCTGCGGCCTTTCGTGTCTAAATACAGATCCGTAAGTTGAAAGTTTAACGGGTTGAGACCATGATGCCATTCCGTGCTGTATAAAAGAACGCACAATAGAAGGCGTGAATTCGGGACGCAGTGTAAGCGGATCGCCTCCCAAACTTTTGAATGAATACATCTGTTTTTCCACTATATCGGAGGTGACACCCGTTCCTTTCTCGAAAAGTTCTGAATACTCGATAACTGGCGTGTCGATTCTCTCGTAATCATAATAGGAAGCGAGCTTAAAACATGCGTTTTCAACCATTTCAAAAATTTTCCTGTCTTTCGGCAGGGTATCGGGCATACCTGTTACATTTTGATATTTAGCTTTTGACATACGATAATTTTTCGCGCGTTCGTATTAAATACCCAAATCCATTAAATCAATATTCCGGCTCTTTTATTATTTCGAAACTGTCGAACGGCCACGCTCTTATCCATGCCTTTCCTATAATAGCGCCGCGTTTCACCGACCCCCAGCTTCTGGAATCCGAACTTGAATTCCTATTATCCCCTAAAACAAAATACTCGTCTATCCCAAGTATAGCCTCCATGTCTCCTTGGGTTACTTCATGAAGATACTCCTCCTCCAAAAGTTTTAGAGAATTGTGATCCTGCCCCACCCACACACTACCGCCTTTTATGCTTATCACTTCTCCGGGCATACCTATTATCCTTTTTATGTAAAACTGTGAAGTGTTTTGCGGCGGCCTGAAAACCACGACATCTCCTCTCTGCGGCTGGCCGAAATGGTATCCTATTTCGTTTATAATTAAATAATCTCCCCCCTTGAAATTGGGCTCCATGCTGGCGCCTCTCACAAAAAATGGCTGCATTACAAAATATCTTATAGGCACAATTATAGCTAAAGAGATTAAAACAATCTTAAAAATCTCCCACAAAAAAGAAGTTGAACTTTTTATTAAACTCATGCAAAGATGATACCACAACATTTAATGATTTGCAATCGCGTATTGTCCGAATCAATATGTTGTTACTCGTACTATTGCGTAAAATCGTATATGTTGTTTATAATTACTACATTGACACACTAATCAACGAATTTATCATATTTATTAAAAACTGTTTAGCTAAAATTATGCCAGATCCCAATGCTGAAAATTTTAGACCGGAAAAGTCCGATGCGGAATCAAACACCGAACTTCCAGAAACGCAATCGCCCCTCGAAAAATATGAGGCGCTTATCAAGCGACTTATTTTGAAATTCGGCGGAGAAGGCGCGTTGGATTTAGTCCGAAAAGCCAAAGCTGAAGTCCAAAAAATACAAGATAAACTGCGAAAATCAAAAACTGATGGAGAAAAAATGACTCCCGAAGAAATCACGCAAGAATCCGACATTACTGAAGGAGAACTAGATATTCCAGAAACAGATAGAGTGCCCGACACGCTATTTTCGCATGGCACTTCGGGCGAATCAAGCATAACAAACGAACAATTCTTGAATATTTTAGAAATGATAAACCGTGCCAAAGCCCGACAAAAACCGCCATTGCCCGAAGGACTCACCCAATCTCATGAAAATGCTTCTGCTACGGAAAAACCCGAAAAAAAACAGGAAGATCCTGAACGATTTTTATCAGAAGGCGCGGCTCAATTATCTCCAGAAACATCAGAAAGGAACAGCCTCGAAGCGATAAAAGGCAATTTAGCTAGAGGCGCTAAAACCCTCGCGATATTAGGGTTAAAACCTTTCGATGCCTTAGGTGCTATAATTGACACAAAACTATTCGAACGACAGCAGACGCGTTTATACCAAAAAATATCAGAAACAGAGAACTTGCTTCACCGCCTTGAAACTCTTTCCCCCGCTAAAATAGAAGCCGAACATATAAGAGCTCTCCGGGAGAAACTGGGCGAAAGATTGAACGAGCTCAACCAGAAAAGGGACGCTCAAATTAGACATTTCTCTGGTCTCACAACCGCGAGGCGCATTATCCAATCACTCAAAACCGAAGAACCGAAGATTAAATAAACATGACAACCGCAGAACAACTTAAAAAAATAATAGACGAACTTGAACTTTCAAACGCTGGAAGAAAAAAAGCCAACGAAATTTTTGCGATGATGGAAAAAAGGGGGATGCTCCGCGAACAGGAAAAACAAATGCTTTTGGATCTAATAGATGCCGAAATGTTTTTGGGAGCCCTTCAAATAAAAGCCATAGACGCCAATATAGAAGAGATAACAAAAGTCCTGTCTCGCGCCTAACAGGCATTTCTATATTCAAGCGGACGCTTTTTTTGTCCTCATCTCGACCGCGCCAACTATACTAAGATATGCCAGGTCTTTTTTAAGCACTCCGAGTTCCATACCCCGCTTCTTTTTCTCTTCCAAAATATCCTCAAATATCCGCTTTAATTTTTCCGCGGATCTAAAAAGTGTCTCATTTTTTTCGTCCCCCCTTAATTCTTCGGCAATTCTGATTACTTGAGCCAATATTTCGTTAATGTACACAAGCTGAATCGGGTCATTCTGCGCTTCAATAAAAAGCTCATCGTATTTTTTTTGCAAAGTATCCTTTAATCCCTTATCCACTGCCACATCGATTGATTTCTCCAACCTTATCATTTGAGCTTGCCTATCAAAAAACGCGTCAGCGTTAGCGCCGTCAATCCCTATCGCAACCGGAATTACGCCTTGAATTTCACCCTTAAAATTACTACCTTGAATCTGGCTAGCGAAAAATTCAACTTTTGCTCCGCCATTTTTTATTTTCAAAAAATTTCGAAAAATTTTTCTGTGTACCGTACTCGCTTTCAGCGATACATCTATGGAAAGAGCGATTTTATCGCCGTCTTCCGAGTCGAATTCAACGACAACATCCACGCCGTTTTTCAAATCGTCGTATTCTGTAGTTCGAATTGCGTACGCATTTTCTCCAAACCAATTGCCCATTTCTATATTTTCTCGGACAAGCGTTTCCAGCGCTTTATTTCTTAATTCCCCGCGAATCATCGCTTTGCGGACTTTTTCACGCTCTTTCTCGCGTAAATCTGGATCTTGGATATCTTTTACCGCATTATCAACATCCTTCTTGAATTGCTCGACAAAACCCGCTTTAATATTTAATTGATCTCTAATTGCCGCGTCTATTCTTTCATCTCCATAAACATCTCTGAAATTTTCTACACTCAATCTACGCCCGAGTTCGTGCGCTATTATCAAATCTACATTTCCCTCCGAGCTTATCGGATAGTCCTCGGTTTTTATAGGTCCTTTCTCTATTTTATCTGCCATAGTAAATTTCACAATTGTAGTTATTTAATAATCTTCGTTACAAAACTTGCGCCTTACCCCTTCTGTCGCCTTACTTATTTTTATACGACCCTCCGCGAAGCGCTCATTGAAAAACGGCTAAACACCCTCTAATAATGTCCCGAACCTGTCCATAATCTCCTGCTCTACCATATTCCTCGGCCTTCCGTACTTTAACTTTGAAATCTTTTTTATCGGCTCGATGATACTCGGGTCTCCCTGTTTTGGTTTTAGGGTCTCGACTCTGAACGGCGGATAAACTTTATTGTTCATCATAAGCTTCAAAACGAGCCGGAAATTATCGAGGTTGACAAGATCAAATCGAGAAAATTCCGGCTGGAATTGTTTCTCCAAAAACTCCGCGTCGCTCGCGCCTATGCGGAAAGCTCCGATTGTGCCCACATTACCAAGCACCGCGTTTTTTATATCTTCCTCTAATTGGGGTATGTATTGGTGAGCTAAAATAAGATTTAACCGATATTTTCTTGCTTCCGAAAGAATAGTAGCTATGCTATCCGTGGAAAAATTCTGGAATTCGTCCAGATACAGATAAAAATCCCGCCTTTGCTCTTCCGGAATCTTACCTCTCCTCATAGCGGCCATCTGAATTTTAGAAACAAGAATAAGCCCGAGCAATGAACTGTTAACTTCGCCAGTCGCGCCCTTAGAAAGATTCGCGAGAAAGATTTTTCCTTCATCCATCAGCTGGGCAAGATTGAATGACGACTTCTGCTGGCCTATGATATTGCGCATCATCTCATTTTCTATAAACCTTCCGATTTTTGAGACAACATAACCCAGCATATCGGATCTCGTGTTGCCGGTTGTCTGCTTCCATTCTTTAATCCAGAAATTTCTAACCACGGGATCTTCCACCCTTCTTAATCTTTCTTCCATAAACTCGGAGTCGGTAAACATACGGGGAATTTCAAGGAGAGTCCCGGGATTTGCCTTGTCCGCCATTAACGCTAGCATCGCGTTCCTCATATAATGCTCGAACATAGGCCCTATCATTTCAGGCGGAAAAAGTTTTTGGAAAATCGCAACCATCTCCTGAACCGCGAAGTCCTTCTGCTCTGGAGTTTCATATTCAAGCATATTTAGCCCCATCGGCCGATCGCCATCAAACGGCTCGAAGAGCACCACATCTTCTACTCTTTCCTTCGGAATATTGGAAAGTATATGCTCCACTAAATCTCCATGGGGATCAACGACCCCTACTCCCTCGCCATTTTGGATGTCTTGCCTTATCAATTCTTCCAATAAACTGGATTTTCCCGTACCGGTCTGACCTATTACATAAAAATGTCTTCGCCGATCATTCCTTGAAAGAAATGCGACTTCCCTGTCATCGCCCCTGAAATTAACCCTGCCAATCACGGGGAACTTGCCTTCTTGCTTGCCTTCGGATATTTCCTGCGGAGGAGGCGCTGATTCCGTTGCTTTTGCCATCCTGATATACGGCGTCTCGATAAATCTTGTCGGGAAATGATAAACGCTTGTCAATTCCTCTATATTAAGAATGTTGCTTTCAGCTGGAGTGAAATTCCTAAAGCTAAAGTTATAAAGAAACTTTTTGAGCTGGCCTTTTTTCTTGACTGTCTTAGCTTCAAAACCATTTAAGGAATAAAGCGAGAACTGACTGAAACTGTTTAAAAGATGCTCCAGTATTTCTTCGGATCTCTCCTTGGTCTTTGAAGACGCTACCAACCGTATATTCGCCATAAATACCTGCTTCTCAAACTTGTCCTGAATTTTCTGAACAGTTCTGTCGTCAACCACCTGAATCGGCATTGTAGGTGTCATACTGTCCCTATAATCCTTTTGCTCATCGTTGGGACTCGCCATTCCTATATAACTCATAATATTAACGCTGGATTGTTTCTTGAAATTTTGGCGATTGTCTTTTGGTTTCTTTGAAGAAATCCCGCCGATGCCGGATTTCAACGATTCGGCCGCCGCAACCTCGGCTGTGCTTCCACCTTTTATCTTCGCGATAACATTGTATCCTATGTTTTTCCATTTCTTCTGCGGATACGGGCTTATAACAACCTGTATCGCGGCTCCTTCATCCGCCGCTATTTTGCTTAACGCGTTTGTAATTGTCGCAAGCGGGTCTTTGTCCAGATTTTCATAAGTATTTATAGGAAATACGGGATAATTTTCAAGCTTGAAATATGCTCCAACACTCACTCCGCCCCTCTCAAAAATAGTGTAATCCTGCGGCATTTCTTCCACTATTGCCCGCGGATACACGCCGTGGACAAATTTTTCAAATCCGCTTCTCATATATCTTGGGACCGCAACATAAAACTCAATATCGCTTCCTCCGGTTTGAGAAGCTATCTCGAACGCTACCCGCGGAGTTTCGCTTGTAAATTTCTTGAAAAAACTCGGCTCTCTAAGATGAAGGAAGCCCGTAAAAATTTGCTGCATATCGCCTATAAGCTCTTTCTCCTGCCTCTTCATAATATCTTCGTCGCCGAAATCGTACTTAGGCATCAATACTAGAAACAGAGCCATATCAAAGCTTGAGATAATTTTTCCTTTTTCGCTTACCCTCCTCAAAAAAAACAAAAATGCGCCCGCGAAAAACAGGATTATTGCAAAAAATATTGTAAACCAGTTTATCAAGACATTAGAAAAAATAGTAAACAGGATTATCTTTCAAATTTCTTGTAATTTTCGTCCTTAGCCAAAATGTCGTGCAATTTGTCCTCCACATACGGATCCCCAAGAGCGCGCGCCAATTTTACCGCGAAAACAACTCCTTTTTCTTTTGTTATATCGAAAATTCTCTTAACTCTGCCGTCGGAATCTAGTTTTTCTATTTTTAACTTTTCTTTTCTTACTTCCTCCTCTTCTTCCGGGCTTAACTGCTTATCATCGGACTTTTGGGACAATCTCTCCCGTTCCATTTGTATTTCCGAAGAGCCCGTCATTTCTTGCCGCTCCTTAAATTCGCCCCCCTTTTCCGCGTTATCTCGCGTTTCGGGCTTATATCCTTCCTGCCCATATCCCTCGTTTCCGGCCAGCTCTTTATTCTCTTTTCCTTTTGATATATCCTCTGCCATACGCTCGCATTATACCCTCCTTATCATTCGCTGGTCAATTCTCATAGTTTTAATTGAGGGCTGGATCTCCTTTTCCATTCCTCGGTCAATTGCTATCATATAGTCAGTTATGAGAATTTTAATATCGGTAATAATACTATCCGCAATCGCCCTTCTCGGAATAAGCACTTTTTCCGGTGTTTTGTATCAGCGCGGAATTATATACATAGGCGATATTCCTAAAACATCCCCCGAGGCGTCCAGCGCGAAATTGACATTTGTGAAAAAAACTCTTGATACCATCCTTTCCGGAACGCAAAATGTCGAGAATCAGCAAATAATCCTAAAGGGCGAGGATACCGACCAAATCAATTTCTTATTCCTCGGTATAGGGGGCGAAGAGCATGTAAGCGGAAAATATTTGACAGATACTATAATAGTAGGGGTATTCATTCCCTCGAATAAAAAAACCGCTTTTATTTCGATACCGCGCGATCTTCTTGTGCTTTCGCCGAACGGCGGGGGCTATACTAGGATAAATGCCCTGTATGCCATGCCGCCAAAAGGCGAACCCGAAGACAAGGGATCTCCGGGATCTAGGGGAGTGGAACACACAAAAAAAACAATAGCCGCTATCACCGGAATTCAAGCTGACTATTACGCGATAATAGACCTTGAAGGTGTAGAGGAAATAGTCAGCATACTTGGCGGCATAAATATCGCTCAAAATTACAACTTAAAGGACTCCCGATTTCCGGACAAAAATTACGGATATGAGATCTACGAGATTAAAGAGGGTTGGCGTTATATGAACGGCGAAGACGCGGTAAAGTACATCCGCACGCGGCATACCCAAGGCGGGGACTTCGATAGAATGAAGAGACAGCAGGAAGTCGCAATGGCTATAAAAAACAAAATTGACGGATTAAAATCGTTATCCGGCCTGCCCAAAGTCCTTTCCCTATACGAAGCCATACAGGATCATTTTACTACGAACCTCAAATTCAACGAGATTATGCGACTTATGGATTTGGCCGAAGGCGCGAATGATAGTAGTATAATACTCGAGAGAATAACCGCCGAACAAGGAGATGTTTTGAAATATGATAGTATAATATGGAATGGGATAAGAGCGTCGGTCTTATCGCCCAAAGCCGGCAGAGAGGAATATTCCGAGATAAAAGATAAAATAGAAACTATAGTAACGAACCTTAAATCAGCCGATACCGAGTAATAGTCATTAAAATATTTGAGAAAAACAAATCCCCGTCCATTGCATTCGCAAAACGGACGGGGATAATTTACTTCTTAGCGACGGTTCCCGCCGCCTTCCCCTCCTTCCCCTTCTTCCCCTTCTTCTTACTCTTCTTGAGTAAGGGGGAGCTGGAACTACTGCGAGGCGCGCAGGTTTCGCACCCGCAGTGCCCCCCTATAGCATTCTTCATTGCCATAGTAGAACACCTCCTTCTTGTTTACTAAAGATAACCCTAGCTTAACGCATATCAATGAAAAAGTCAATACCAAAACCCGAAACTTTACTTATTATAGGACTTGGCAATCCCGGAGCCAAATACCGAGGCACTCCACACAATGCCGGATTTTTGGCTATAGAACTGCTGTCTAAACTATGGAATGCCGAATTTCATCAGGAAAACAAATCGAATTCGGAAATCGCGGAGGTAAAAATTTATGATAAACAAATAATCCTTGTAAAACCCGCTACTTTTATGAATAACTCCGGACAAGCTGTCGCGGCGTTAACTAAAACCTATGGCCTCGATCCTCAAACTTCCGTCTGGCTCGTCCACGACGATGCGGATCTCGAACTCGGAAAAATTAAAATCGTCAGGAATCGGGGTTCCGCCGGACATAAAGGAGTTGAGGATGTCATACGAAAACTTCAAACTAAAGATTTCGCGAGATTTAGAATAGGAATAATGGCAAAGCATCTTTCGCAGAACCGTTCAAAATCAATTATGAATAAATTCGTGGTTTCCGGATTGAATAAAGAAGATGAAAAAATTTTTAAAAAATCGCTTGAAACCGCGAAAGACGCTGTTTTATTCGCTCTTGAAAACGGACTTGAGAAAACCGCGAGCATCTACAACCGCCAGAAAAAATCCTAGGCAAATAAATTTCGCGAACTTACAAAAAACCTCCCTATATCGCATGGGAGGCGCGTCTTATACGGATTTACGAGACGCAAAACGGATGATGTTTGAAATCGAAAACGCCGAGCGTAAAATGCCTCGAAACGCCCATTACACTACCTGCGAACCTTTCTGGTCAATATGAGTAAAATACCCAGCATGCCAAGAAAAGACGCTACTTAACCGAGCTGAAGGAGGGGTTGCCCAGAGTTCGCTATCGCTCCTCAATAACACTCGAATGCCGACAAAAAAATCGAAGGATATTGAGGAGCGACCGCAGGTAGTATGATAGGCGCTCGCATTGAAATTGTCCGTATAACAATGTAACATATATAAAATCAATGAAACAGTCAATGGATCGACTGATAATAGTAGCGATAACCCCCCCCATTCTGGAAAAGGGGCTAGTTTGGTTTGAACAACATAAACAAAGAATTGAAAAAGCGTCTTCTCCGTTTTGGCAAAGAAACACGCTTACATTACGAAAAGATCAGAAAATAACAATGTCGGAAGTCGTACGGACTCTTTATGACTTCGGCTATCAAAAATATCAGGATATCGAGCTTCCCGGAGAATTTTCGCAAACCGGAGGAATATTGAATGTATTTCCCGTGAATTCGGAATTTGCTTTGAAAATAGAATTTTTGGGAAATACCGTGGAAACTATCTATAAAACATCAAAGCTCAATCCAGACCCGCAAAAACCTCTCAACAAAGTAATCTACAACGAAGGCGCGCGCAGAAAAGAACCGCAATCCGACTTGTCCAAACTGAAACCCGGTGATTTTGTCGTCCATCTTGACCATGGAATAGGATTATTTGCCGGAAAATCTCAAACGGTTGCCCTAAACAGCCAAACTCTAGAACAAGATACCTCATATATTATTGAATACGCGGGCGGCGATAAACTTATCGTGCCGGAAAATGTATCATACAAACTCTCGCCCTATCTTGGATTTTCCAACCCGACGATTTACCGCCTCGGAGGAAATCTGTGGCATAAAACAAAAAAGAGAGTTAATCAAGATATCATAAAAACCGCGAAAGAACTCCTTAGAATTTACGCGCGGAGGGAAGTCGCAACTCGCCCGCCATACGATAAAGACAGCGATATGACAGCCCAGCTTGAACAGGGCTTTGAGTTTCAAGAAACCGCGGATCAGGCAATTGCGATAGATAAAGTGATGAAAGACCTTGATAAAAATATTCCTATGGACCGGCTTATATGCGGAGATGTGGGCTTTGGAAAAACCGAAGTCGCGCTTAGAGCCGCGGCGCGCTCGGTATTTTCCGGCAAACAAACAGCTATTATAGCCCCCACAACAATCCTTGCGTGGCAACATTTCAATACTTTCAAATCGCGCCTTGAAAAATTTCCGGTTAGGATAGAGCTTCTGACGAGAATCCAAAAAAACGCGGCGCAGAAAGAAATTGTCTCGCGCTTAAAAAGCGGAAATGTGGATCTCGTCATAGGAACACACAGAATACTCCAAAAGGATGTGGGGTTCAAAAATCTGGGTCTCTTAATAATAGACGAGGAACAAAGATTCGGAGTAAAGCAAAAAGAAAAATTAAAGAGTTTTAGATCTGAACTTGATGTGCTTTCGTTATCCGCGACCCCGATACCAAGAACGCTTTACTTTTCAATGTCCGGATTAAAAGATATAAGCAATATCCAGACCCCTCCGCAGAACCGGCTCCCAATACATACCTTCGTTATGCCAAAGTCGAAAAGTATAGTTAAAAAAGCCATACAAAAAGAACTCGAGCGGCACGGGCAAGTTTATTACCTTCATAATCGCGTAGCCACCATAGAATCGGCGCGAAAACGGATAGGGGAGCTTGGACTTGGCGAGGTGAAAATTTCCGTTGGACACGCCAAGCTTCCGGAAAATCACCTGATATCTATTATTCAGGATTTCAGGGACAAAAAAACAGATATCCTTGTCGCAACAACTATAATTGAAAACGGTCTTGACCTTTCAAATGTAAATACTCTTATCGTTGAAGACGCGACCCGCCTTGGTCTTTCCCAAGCGCATCAGCTTCGCGGACGGATAGGAAGAGGCGATAAGCAGGCATACGCGTATTTTTTGTATTCGCCAAAAAAATTAACCGACATAGCGAAAAGGCGTCTTAAAACTCTGAAAGAGTATCAGGGACTCGGAGATGGATACCAAATCGCGATGCGCGATCTTGAAATTCGGGGGGCCGGAAATATTTTAGGCCGCGAGCAACATGGGAGTATAAATAAAGTTGGACTTAATCTCTATTGCCAAATGCTCAATGAGGCCGTAGAACGATTAAAGACGGAGAATTTGTAATATATCAAACTCTGCATTATGAAAACCGAACTCCGGCATCGTCTTTGTCTCGCCGTGTAAAATAAATTTGAAATCTATAACATATCGCTTATGCAAGATCGAAAAAACAAATACAAAAGCATTTCTATAAATGACGGCGCATACCCATCGCGTCTCAAGGAAATCCCCCAGCCGCCGAAAGTTTTACACATTCGGGGATCGATTCCATCCGCGCCGATGATCGGCGTAGTTGGCACGCGGACATTCACGCCTTATGGCAAAAGGGTTGCCGAACACATTGTCAGGGGCCTTGCCAGAGCCGGAGTTTGCGTAGTCAGCGGCATGGCAAGAGGCATTGACACGGAAGCCCACAAAGTAGCTCTTGAATCCGGCGGACAAACTATCGCCGTTGTCGGCTCCGGAATAGACGAAAGCGTAATTTATCCCCGGCAGAACATCGGCCTCGCAAGAGAAATCGAAAAACACGGAGCTGTGCTTAGCGAATTTGATCCGTTCGCGAAATCCGAAACCTACTTCTTCCCGCAAAGGAACAGGGTGATTTCCGGTTTGTCTCTTGGGGTTTTGGTTGTCGAGGCAAAGGAAAAAAGCGGAGCTTTAATTACCGCGAATTTCGCGCTCGAACAAAACCGCGAGGTTTTTGCAGTACCCGGCAGTATATTCTGGGAAACATCGCGCGGACCAAATAACCTAATAAAACAAGGCGCGAAATGCGTGACAACCGCGGACGAAATTTTGGAAGAATTCAATCTTTTGGCGCCGGAACAACTCCAAATCAACACGCCGGCAAATACGCCCATTGAGGAAAAAATTTTAGCGATGCTCCTAAAAAACGGCGGCAATTCCGTTCACATAGACAAACTCATAACACTCACAGAACTCTCGTCCGCGGATGTTTCAAGCTCGCTTACGATAATGGAACTCGAGGACAGGGTAAAAAATCTTGGAGGAGGATATTACGCGATAATGAGCCAGTAATCGGAAGCTGACCAAGTCCCAGTTAAATCCGGCTTTTGTTCACAGTTTGACATTTAATTTTTGCCAGTTGACAATAAACAATAGTAAGTGTAAAACACTTCCCAGTAATTAGCATCCTCGTCTATGAAGCTGGTAATCGTAGAGTCCCCGACTAAATCTAAAACAATACAAAGATTTCTTCCCGAAAGCGATTATATCGTGAAATCTTCGTTTGGCCATGTGCGGGACCTTCCCAAAAGCGACCTCGGCGTTGATGTTGAGCACGATTTTACGCCTAAATATGTTACTCCCCGCAAAGCCCAGCCCCATGTGAAAGAACTCAAGCAGGAATTCAAAAAATCGGATGAGGTAATATTCGCGACTGATGAAGACAGGGAAGGCGAAAGCATATCGTGGCACCTTGCGAAAACGCTCGGCATAGACCCGGAGAAGGCAAAAAGAATAGTTTTTCACGAAATTACGAAATCGGCCATACAAAATGCTCTCGAAAATCCGAGGGTGATAGATATGAACCTCGTAGATGCCCAACAGGCGCGGCGCATACTCGACCGGCTTGTTGGCTACAAACTATCACCCCTTTTATGGAAAAAGGTCGCGAGGGGCCTTTCCGCCGGACGCGTTCAATCTGTTACCGTGCGACTTGTGGTTGACAGGGAAAGAGAAATTCAAAAATTTAACCCCGAAGAATTCTGGACGATTGAAGCAGAGCTTCAATCGTCCAGAAGCAAAGGCAAAAAATTTGTTGCGCGTTTATACAAAATTCGAAATGAAGTTGCGGATAAACTTCATCTAAAAAATCAGGAACATTCCGACGGGATATTGAAAGACCTTGAAGGCGCGAATTATCAGATTCAAAAAATCGAACGGAAAGAAACCAAAAGAAATCCGCTTCCGCCCTTCACCACAAGCACGCTTCAACAGGAGGCCTCGCGGAAATTCGGTATGTCGTCTAGGCAGACGATGGTTATAGCTCAATACCTTTACGAGAGAGGATACATAACATACCACAGAACAGACTCCGTAAACCTCTCCCAACAGTCGCTCGACGGCGCCAAAAAATTCATACAGTCAAAATACGGCGAGAGCTACTACTATTTCCGCGTATTCAAAACCACATCAAAAGGAGCACAGGAAGCTCACGAGGCCATAAGACCGACTTCTCCAAATAAAATTCCGGATACGCTAAAGATCGAACCGCGCCAGAAAAAAATTTATGACTTGATATGGAAAAGATTTGTCGCTTCACAGATGGCGCAGGCCGTATTTGACGCGACAACAGTTGATATTTCAGCCGCGGACATTTACACTTTCCGAGCCAACGGGTCGATTTTGAAATTCGACGGATTTCTTAAAATTTATCCCGTAAAATTCGAAGAGAATGACCTGCCGGAACTTTCCGAAAATGAAATCCTCGAACTCCTAAAGTTAACCCCCTACCAGCACTTCACACAGCCCCTCGCAAGATATTCGGAAGCCACACTCATAAAAGAGCTTGAAAAAAACGGCATCGGCCGGCCTTCAACCTACGCTCCCACGCTGTCAACTATACAGGAAAGGAACTATGTTCAAAAAAACGAACAAAAAAAATTCCAGCCAACGGAAATCGGAATAGCCGTGAACGACCTCCTTGTTGAGCATTTCCCGGATATAGTTGATACGCGCTTCACCGCGGATATGGAACAAAATCTGGACAAAATAGCCGAGGGGAAAGAAAAATGGGTTCCTGTTATACAAAATTTCTACCGGCCATTTTCTCAAATCCTGGAGGCAAAATATGCCGAAATAAAAGACCGCGTAAAGATCGAGGAAAAAACCGACAAGGTATGCCCGGAATGCGGAAAACCCATAGCGATAAAATTCGGCAGATTTGGCAAATTTTACGCTTGCACGGGTTTTCCCCAATGCCGCCACACGGAACCTCTGGAAAAGAAGGAGGTAAACACCGGTATAAAATGCCCGAAATGCGCCGACGGTGATATTGTTGAAAAACGCACAAAAAAGAAAAGAGTATTTTATGGATGCAATAAATATCCGGCATGCGATTTTGCTTTATGGAATAAGCCAACTGGAGAAAAATGCGACAAATGCGGATCAATGATGGTCGAGAAAGGTAAAAACATAGCATGCTCAAATAAAGAGTGCGCATAATCGGGTAAGGTGCTATGCTAAAGGAAAAGCGGGTCGTTTGACCCGCTTTTAGGTTTAGTTGAAAAAATTTGGGCTATTGGCCCCCTTAACCTGGTCACTCGTTGGAATGACCAGGGCACTATATTTTTGACCATCCACATCAACCGCCGCAACTATTTTCCCATTTTCCTGATTAAGAACCCAATCAAGTATTGTAAGTGCGCAGTTCAAAACCTGCGCATCCGTTTTGTAACCAAGTAATTTCCTTAATTCCTCAAACCTTCGCAGGTTTGATTCCGGCATTTTCAATTCCATAACAACCATCTTCATTTTTCGTTCCCCTCCTTTACAATTCGGAATAACACAATTATAATACGGATGCAATGCAAAGTCAATATCAAAAATTACTTGCTCAAATCCAAAAATCCTATAAAAACTCCGAAAACAAGCTCATCTCGGAAGCATTTGAAGTTGCTATTAAAGCTCACGCGGACCAAAAAAGAGCTAGCGGGGACGAATACATTATCCATCCCCTAAACACCGCTCTTACTCTTTCTAAAATGGGGGCAGACGCGACTACTGTAACCGCGGGACTTCTACATGATGTTCTTGATGACACGGCCGTATCAAGAGAAGAATTGCTAAACCAATTCGGGCCGGAAATCACTTTCCTTGTCGAGGGCGTATCCAAACTAGGCAAAGTAAAATACAGAGGCGTTGAGCGCCATGCTGAAAATTTAAGAAAAATGCTTATCGCAATAGCCAAAGATTTCCGGGTTGTTTTGATAAAACTTGCCGACAGATATCACAACCTAACAACCCTCGACGCTCTTCCGCCGGCAAAACAAAGGCGAATCGCGCTTGAATCGCTTGAAATATACGCTCCCCTGGCATTTAGATTCGGAATAAGTGAATTGTCCAAAAAAATCGAAGACCTTTCTTTTAAGTACTGCTATCCGCAGGAGTATGAAATGATAATGCAAAGCGTGAAAAAACGCTATCCGGAAAGGGAAAAATATCTCGCATCCATAAAACCCTATGTGCGCGCCCAACTTCTTAAAGAAGATATCTCCCCTATCGAGATCCAGACGCGGGCAAAACACTACTGGTCCTTGTACAAAAAATTGAAGAAATACGATATGAATTGGGATAAAGTCCACGATCTTGTCGCGATGAGGATAATAGTAAAAAACATAGAGGAATGTTACGCCACGCTCGGAATAATACATAAACTTTGGAGGCCGCTTCCCGAAAAAATAAAAGATTACATAGCCCTTCCAAAACCAAACGGCTACCAAAGCCTGCATACAACAGTATTCTCGAGGGGGGGGTACATTACAGAGTTTCAAATCAGGACAAAAGAGATGCACGAACTTGCGGAAAACGGAATCGCGTCTCACTGGCTTTACGCGGAAAGCGGAAAACCCAAAAAGGGTTCGCGAGCTGAAGGTAAGAAATTCGAATGGATAAAACAGCTTAGGCGATGGCAGAAAGAAGTCAACGAATCTTCCGAATTCCTCGAAGGCCTCAAAATAGATATTTTTTCAAACAGGATTTTTGTTTTCACGCCGAATGGAGATGTGATAGACCTTCCGGAAGGAGCGACTCCCGTTGATTTTGCGTATTTAATTCACACGCAACTTGGCGACAATTGTTCCGCCGCAAAAGTAAACGGCGACATAGTTTCTCTCGATACGGAACTTAAGAACGGGGATCTGATTCAAATAATAAGGGAGGGGAACAGAACACCCTCGCGGGACTGGCTTCGTTTTGTTAAAACAAGCACAGCGCGTTCGCGAATCCGCGCTCACCTCAAAAAAGCACGGAGGGATGAAAATATAGAACATGGTCGGCAACTTCTTAATGCCGAACTTGAGAAGTTAAACCAGCCGAACTGGATTTCCGTGAAAAAGACAAGAAAAGACAATGTTCTCTTAAATCTTCCGTATAAAGATGAACTATCCCTTATCGCCGCTGTAGGGCAAGGAGACATATCTCCGTATAGAGTGGTAAAATATGTCGTTGACGAAAAACAAATACTTGCTCAAAAAGCAATCACTGGCTTGGCATTTTCTTCCAAAATGCGTAAAAAAACGGATAAAATTCATAAAATAAAACTTGGCGAACTTGAAGGCGCCGCAACCCGTATAGCTCACTGCTGTTCTCCGATCCCGGGAGAAGATATAGGCGCGTATATAACAATAAGAGCGTACGCCGCAATACACAGACTGTCATGCTCAAACTTCATGCGCCTCGCTCAAAAAAACAAATCGCGAATCATACCCGCCTCTTGGCAGGCAAATAAAGATATGCATTTCGCGCAAATAAAAATAGCGGCTTTTGACCGCGTAGGTTTGCTTCAGGAAGTAAGCTCGACAATATCGAATATGGGAATAAATATACTCTCGATCAAGGCAGAGCAACAGGCAGACGCTCAAAATGCCGATTTATCCGTTATAATGGAAGTTTTTGATATCGATCAGCTTCATATGCTCATAAATCATCTGGAGAGGATTAAAAATGTAAAAAATGTACAACGCGTATAGCATTATTGACGCTAAGAACTCAACACTCTCTTTACCCATGTCTCAAGATCCGCCTGCGTTCCGAATTCTATGAAAACTCGCGTCTTAGACCCGAATCTGTTTACCCTGATATCTCCCATTTCCCAGTAATTTTTGAGTTTACTCGCAAACTCCGAAAGCTCCGGGTTTTCTCTCACGATACTGGCTCTCATTGCCGGCTTATCAAATCTTTTTTGTATTTCCCACAATCTACTTTGCGCCTCGAATATATCCATATTGCCCTTCATCATTTCATCGAATAGCTTCTTTTGCTTGTCGGGCTCGCTGTTTAATGTCAAAAGATACTTGGCGTGGCTTGCCGGAATTTTCTTTCCCTCGACGGCTTTTAGCAAATCTTCCGGAAGTTTAAGCATCCGAATAGCGTTTGTTATGACCGATCTGCTTTTCCCAACCTGCTCCGCTATACCGTTGTGGCTCATTCCGAATTTCTTGTTCAACACTTCATAAGCCCGAGCTTCTTCTATCGGATTCAAGTTTTGTCTTTGTATATTTTCTACAACCGAAATCGCCAATTTTTCCGGCGTAGTGCTTTTTCGCACAACAACCGGAACCCTCGGCAAATTGACCATCCTTGCCGCGCGCCACCTTCTCTCTCCAGCAATCAATTCGTACTCAACATCCCTTCCCGTACTCGTCTCTTTTCCAATTTTAGTAACCAATAAGGGCTGTAAAATCCCATATTCCCTTATTGATGCCGCGAGATCTTTTAATTCTTGGGGGTCAAATTCCTTTCTTGGTTGCAGTGGGTTTGGATGAATCTTGTCTATATCTATTAAAAAAACGCTTTCTTTTGGAGAAACTCCCTGGTCGTCACCAGGCCCTCTTTTTTGTGGAATTAATGATGCTAGACCGCGCATTTAATTGTACTTGTTTCGGCAAACAATAAGCAGAAACAAATTTTGGGTTTGAATTCTAATATTCTATAAACTACGAGCCGCCTAAACTACGATGTCCTCTTTATAACTTCTTCGGCAAGCATTTTATAAGCTCTCGCTCCGTGAGACAAGGGATTGAATTGAAAGATTGTTTTTCCGTGCCCGGGAGCTTCGGCTAAGTCAACATTCCGAGGTATCATTGTGTCAAAAACATATCCTGGAAAATTTCTCCTTACCTCTTTCGCTATCTCCCTGTCTAGACGGTTTCTCTTATCGTACATTGTGAGAACCGCGCCCAGTATGTCAATATCCTTGCCAAGATTTTCCCGAATCAAATTCACTGTTTCCAAAAGTTGAGCAAGCCCTTCGAGAGCATAATATTCGCACTGTACTGGAACCAAAACCTCATCTGAAGCTACTATACCATTTATCGTAAGAAGCCCCAAGCTAGGAGGGCAATCAACTATAACATAGTCAAAATCCGTCCTTACTTTGATTATAGCATCGTGCAGGCGAAACTCTCTATTTTTCATATTCACAAGCTCAACCCCCGCTCCCGCCAAATCAAAAGAGGCCGGGATTATGTGGCACCCAAGCGAATTCGTGGGCTTAATAGCTTCGTGAGCGGGTATCTTGGTATCTAAGATATGGTAAGATCCAAAATCAACCTTTCTCGGGTCCACCCCCACTCCGGAAGTTGCGTTGGCTTGAGGGTCAAAATCAACCAAAAGCACTTTCTTTCCTAAAGCCGCAAGATAAGCCGAAAGATTAACCGAAGTTACGGTCTTTCCAACGCCTCCTTTCTGATTCGCTATGCTAATTACCTTTGCCATTACTTAGTATTATCGCACAGAGAAGAAAATTTACAAATTTCGCATTTTTGAGTATTATAACTTCGTAACGCGAACGCCCAAACTACTAGCCGAACCGACAATCTAAGATACGATATAAATTTTATGCCCGGGTGGCGGAACTGGCAGACGCGATGGACTCAAAATCCATTGGGGGCAACCTCATGAGAGTTCAACTCTCTCCCCGGGCACCAAAACAAAACCGCTCATAGGGGGCGGTTTTGATATCCTTCGAACACCACGATGCTCGCACGCTGTTTTTTTTGGTGGCAAATTCTTTTATAATATCTCGATGTAAAATCGAGAACAAAAATAAAGGACTGGCGGAATCTCTTTCGTCAGCCCCTGATACGACGGTGGCTAATCCACCGTCGTATCAATTTTTTTGTCCATACAAGAGAAACCATAGGTGCGATGCACCAAATAACAACTCCTGTTACGAATAATCCTAATATTATCTTGAGGACGATCGTCCCGAACTTACCTGTATTACCAAACGCAGTTCTACCATTTTCGATCTGATCAAGACTGATGATTAGAAACACATAGAGCAAGAGGCCTAAAAGAACTAACATTAATCCTACTACTACTAAGATCCCAAGCCTCAAACGCATAACCTACCTCCTCTGCTGTACTTGTACGGAGTGTTCCTTAGTTTGGTTGCTACAGATAGTATATTCTAATCCAAAACAAAACATAAGCTTAAACAGAAGCCGCTTCCTTCCAATTTCCTGCATGGGTGTATTTATACAACCACAAAAGTAAAATCTCATCTCCCCAAAAGCGTTGCCATATTTTCCGATAACGACCCTTATGTACCGCTTGATAACCAAGATGATTTTCGAGATAAACTTGGCTCGGAAATTGTTATTGAGCATGAAAAAGGACATTTTAGTGACGGAAACGACGGTATGACTAAATTGCCGATTATTCTTAAATCCATCCTTAAACTTGCTCGATAAAAATATGGCAACTTTAAGAATACAGCATCAAGACAAAAAACGGCATAGCGCTGTTTAATTTTAGATTTTACCTTCGGATATTAGTTTTATGCAACCCGCCAAAAGCAAATCTTCTTTTTTATGAATCGCTTCAGCTAATTCTTCGACAGAATCAAACCCTATTGAATCAATCTCAAATTGACTGATTATAGCGCCGGTATCCATTCCCTCATCGACGAAATGGACAGTACACCCGGCTTTCAAATCTTCGTGGCGGTTGCGCCACTGCTCTTCTATCGCCCTATCCCCGTCTCCCCGATATTTGGGCAAAAGCGATGGATGAACATTTACAATACGGCCCGCGTACGCTTTAACGAAACTTTCCGGCATCAAAACGCGCCAACCCGCCATTATCACAAAATCTACGCCTGAATCATCCAACATACGCCGAACATTTCCCGTAAAAATTTCTCTGCCTCCCGCTTTATTTTTGTAGTTTGACCATTCGAGAACTCCAGTGTTTATTCCGTTTTCTCGCGCGCGAGAAATTCCAATCCCATTTCCGATACAGCTTAAAACTAAAACAATATTTATATTGGAAATACTTTTTACTGATTCTAAAATTCGAGGAACTCTGGAACCCCTTCCCACTAAAAGAGCTAATCGCTTATATTTCATAAATTCCTCCTTTATTATCCATACGCAAATCTTGTTTTAATTTTCCTTTTACAAAAAATCGCGTTATTGCAGAAAATTCATTTTATTTTACCTTAAATATATCCGCTATTTCTTTTGCGCTCACCGGCCCTACTCTAAGAATTCTTGGTTTGCCCTGACTTAAATCCAGAATAGTGGATGCCTGCCCTTGCTCTAAAACTCCTGCATCTATTATCAGATCCGGCCTAAAAGTTTCTTTTCTAAACCGTTCATAAACTTTCGCGGCATCGGTCATCGGTTCTTCCCCTGAAATATTTGCCGAAGTTGAAGTTATGGGGCCGTTAAACGCTCTTATAAGCGCGATGCAAAAATCATTATTTGGCATCCTTAGAGATATTGTGTCTTTTCCCGATGTTATCCAATTCGGCACTATGTCTCTTTTCTTCAAAACAACGCTTACGCTTCCAGGCCAAATGGCTTTTAGAATTTTTTCAGCCGACGAATCAATATAAGCAAGCTTTTTCGCCATTGCTATATTTTTCACTATCAACGGCACTGCTTTTTCCGAGGGGCGTTTTTTGATTCGAAACAAACGCCTCATTATAAAATCGTCAAACGGATTAACGCCGAGCCCATACACCGTGTCGGTAGGATACACTATCGAACCGCTGTGTTTCAACGTTGAAATCGCTTGCTCGATCGCAGTTTTTTCTGAAAGCTTGATAATCTTCATATGTTAAATTCGCATGATAAAAACCAATAGAAAACGAGGGCTCTTTCGATTCCCGATTATCCCTCGACAATCCCCATTATAATCTTCGCAACCCTCTTTGAATCATGCAAGAATGGATTTCTATTTTTAGCCATTGGGTCTGACTTTATAATTTCTTTTGGCGATAATCTGGCAATCTCTCCGCCGATAAATCTTTTGTCGCCTTTCTCGCTCTCGTTTGCCAAAAGGGCGTGCGAAAGCGCGGAATTCTTATACTTTTTCAGAATTTTATCCGGAATAGACGCTGTGTTGTGTATAATGTAATCAAATTTGACTCCGCCCGCGTATTTTGAAATCTGCCTTTCAAAATCGCTTATTGAAAATTTATCCGTATGACCCGGCTGGGTGAAAAGATTTGCTATGTATATTTTCTTCGCGCCCGAATTTTTGAATGAATCTCTTATTTCTCTAACGAGAAAATTAGGGATAACGCTCGAGAAAAGATTGCCCGGCCCTACGATTATAACATCAGCGTTTTTTATCGCTGAAATCGCCTTTGGATTTGCCTTTGTCGCGGCGGGAGAAATCATCATTCTCTTTAGCTTTTCGCCGACAATTCTCGATCTTGTTATGCTTTTTTCACCGACGATTTCGCTCCCGTCTGAAAATTTAGCCACTAAATTAACCGGCCTCAATGTCGCCGGAATTAACGATCCTTTAGCGCCCGCTAAAACCAGAAGCTCATCTATCGCTTGCTGAAAATCTTTGTTTTTTTGGTAAAAAAGAGTGATTAAAAGATTGCCAAGAGTGTGCCCCTGCAAAGACCCCTCCTGAAAACGATCGTTCAAATAGCCGTAATTCCTAGACGCGAGAGCAACAAGGCACTGGCGTATATCTCCGGGGGGGATCATCTCGAATTCGTCTCGTAGTTTACCCGAAGAGCCGCCGTTATCCGCGGTTGTAATGATAGCCGAAAGGTTTACCGGATATTTTTTTAGGCCTTCGAGCACCGCGGATGTTCCACTGCCGCCGCCTATTATAACTACACTTTTGTATTCGCTGGAGTTTTTCATAAAAATATTATACAATGAAATGATAAAATATTCAAGTTTAATGACCGCCGCGCGAACTCTATGAATATTATCACGAAAACTATCCGCGTAAAAGTAAAAAGCCCTCGTTGAGGACTTTTAACGCTTCGCGTTAATCTTCTGGATTATTACTTCTCCTTAACCTTGACTTCTTCGCGTCTTCTACGCGTTTTCGCGTATCCGCATCCAAACGCATTTCCGAAATAACAAGCGTGATTCTTTTTCCCCAATGCGCCAGATTGTTTGGCAAAAAATTATCGATGCCTTCTGCGGAACACTCAAATTCTGAAATACAATGAACGAGACTCACTTTACCATCGAGATCTTTAATCGCCCAAGCACGAATAGTTTCCAGATTCTCCACATTCCTATGAGCTTCAAATAGATATTCTTCTAAGGACTCGCCTTCTTTTGATTGCTTCTCGTCTTCCCTGTTAAGGACCCCCGCCACGCGCAACAGATCGCGCAGTGTTTGTTCCCGCATTTTTACGCAGAGTGCTAAAAATGACATCAGCTTTTTTTGTTCCAAAAACCTTGCGGCTGAATCTTGCTTTCCTGATGGCGAAAACCCGTGAGCTTTGAAATCTTCGAGCATCTCGCCCAGGAAAAAATACAACGCCTTCTCTCTAGCTCCCAATTCCATTTTTGAAACCCCCAACTTACAAGTTCATTGAGAATAATAGGCATAAAAGTATAATCCGTCAAGCATTGTAAACATAAAAGCCGCGATATTACACGGCTTTTCAACACGAATTTGAAAAAATTATTTATCCATCGGTCGCGTCTATCGTTGGGTCTGATCCCCCAAAATCCGGGATTAGACAGTTCGGGCACTCCGATGGCCTCGTCTGGGGCCGATCCTTTCCGTTCGGATCCCGAACCGGAGGAATCCAAGAAAAATTTCTGCGGCATATGTTACAGAACCATCCTGCCATGATTTGCCTCCCCTTTTCAAAATTTGTTAAAACTATAATACCACAAAGCTAAAAATAAGTAAAGAGAACCGAATATTACCGTATATTATCCCGTGTATCTATCCGCCACGCATGACGCTCCGAAAGAATCCGGCTTTATTTTCACATTATAGCCGCAACCTTTTATCATGCCAACTACCTCTTTTATCATATCTTTTGTCGGGCCATTCCTGCCTATATCCACATGTATTTCAAGACCCTTAAATAAAATGTCTTCATCTATAAACTGTTTTAGTTTCCTGACAACTATTTCCGTAACCTCCAAAGATAACGCCGCCTCCTGGTGTATCTTCTGCCTCAATTCGACTATATTCGGGATCTTTGTCTTTGTCACAAAAAATCTTCCGCCCTTGCCTATGCGATGCACGACGATCACCGACACAAAGTCCACCTCGCCAAAACCCTCGGAATCAGTGCCGATTATTATTGAGTAGCGGCACTTATCGTCTGCCGATATGTAATCGAAAACGCTTCGGCATGTCTCATCCAAAGTCATCATGCCGAAAGTCGGACTCAAAAAAGTTCTCGCAACCTCCATACTTTTACCCTCCATAATATTGGAACTCATATTAGTAAAAATCATATAATAAGCGCCGTTTAATGTCAAAAATCGAATTGACATATCAGATTTTCGCTGTTACCATAATACGAACTCGTTTTTTGACAATCAAATACTTAAATGGAGGTTGCTATGCTGGAATTTGAAGAAATTTGCGAACGAATCGAGCGCATCAAACTCGAAGTGAAAAAGCGCATCGAGGGCTACGATGCATTGATAGATTTATCCCTTGTGGCTATGGTCGCTTCCGGACACCTTCTATATACTGGGGTTCCGGGACTTGCCAAGTCACTGCTTGCAAAGACAGTAGCAGAGGTTTCCGGATGCACTTTCAGCCGCATACAACTAAAGATAGACATGACCCCTTCGGACATCATCGGCACGGAGATATGGCGTCCGGATATCAAAAATTTTGAGATGAGACATGGCCCTATTTTCGCGAACTTTGTTGTGGCAGACGAAATCAACAGAACCCCCCCAAAAACGCAATCCGCGTTTCTTGAGGCAATGCAGGAAAAAACCGTATCTTTCACTTTCAGCAGAACCATAGATCTTCCGAGGCCTTTCATTGTTATAGCAACAAGAAACCCTATCGACCACGACGGAGTATTTCCTCTGCCCGAAGCTCAATTGGACAGATTTATGTTCGAGCTGATGTTTCCCTACCCCAGCGAAGATGACGAAATTAAAGTAGCAAAACAAGTCACAGAGGACTCTGTTGGCGTTCAAAAGATATCGTCGCCCGAAGAACTCATTTCGATTGCAGAGTTTGTAAATAAAGGTATTTATGTAAATGACCGTATTTACAGGTACATAGTAAAACTCATCCGTTGCACACGAAATTCTGAAAATAACCTGATAGAACTCGGGGCATCGCCAAGAACAACAAAGATGTGCGTAAGAGCCGCCAAGGGTCATGCTTTGGTTATCAGAAGGTCTGATTCCGTCATTCCCGAGGATGTAGATGCCGTGGCTCTGCCTTTGCTCAAACCAAGATTGATGATGAATTTCCAATGGCAAGGCGGAGAATCCGACTGGCAAACACTGGTAAGCGATATTATAAGCAAAGCAAGAGGCGAACATGTCGAAAACGCATATTAAAGCAAGGGTTTTTAATCGCCTAGGATTTGAACCACGGCAAAAAACCAACTCAAGAGTTTCGGGCCAATTTCAAAGCAGACTAATAGGAAGCGGCCAGGAATTTTATAGTTTGCGCGAATATACTCCCGGAGACGATTCAAGAAAAATATACTGGCATCATTTCGCAAAAACCGGCAATCTAATGACGCGTGAGGACATAGCAGAAACAAACTTGAGAATTTGGCTTGTTGTTGAATCCAGCTCATCGATGAATTTCGGACAAAAACCGCAATCTATCGGAGTTTTTTTCGAATTCATAAAATGGCTCGCGCTAGGCGGTCCGAATTCGCTGGGTTTCATTTTTTTTGGCGACAAAATTGATTTTTTCGCCAAACCCGTAATGGGTCAAATCGCCACCCGGCAATTAAGTACTCTGGCGGATTCATTTCCCGGCACAGCTCAAAACAAAATAGCCGATATAAAACTTCCGTCTTCTCTGCTCCTGAAACACGGCCGCAACGGAGATATAGTTTTCTTTGTTTCAGATTTTCTTTTTGCTGATATCAAAGAAGTGGAAAAAGAACTGCGGAAAATTTCTCTGTATCAGGAATTGATACCTGTTGTATTGCGCGATCCGCGCGAAAGAATACCAATGAAAAATTTCCGGCTGGCTTCCGCGGATATGGAAACATCCAAAGTTATCGAGTTATCAAATAACGATGAACTTTCTCGATTTGATTCCGAGTTAAAAGAAACATTTAATTCTCTAGGTGTAGAAAATTTATGGATTGAAACTGAAAGCGACCACGCGACCCTCACAACCATAATAGGGTGGCTATCGAATAGGGGCAAGGTTCGATTGAGATAGGAGTAAATTCTAATCGAAGGAGGAGTATGAAAATCGTCGCAATCGGTCTTATTATTGCGCTCCTTGCGACATTGCTCCTCCTTTCTCTAATGAGAGCGGGTGTAATAGAAAGAAGCGCGAGGGACGGAATCCAGAATCAAGAAACGCAAAAGGCAATTGAAGACGGCATTTACGCGTCTCTACAGGTTAACCCCGAAAACGGGGTCCTCATCGGAGATGTGCTTCGCGTAGAACTTGTAATTCTATATGATAAAAACAAAGCTCTAGTAGAAGACGCTAAACTATCTGAAAATTATGCCGAATTCAAAGAGCATTATCTTACTGCCTGCGAAGAATATTCCACGCCAGTTATCAAGCAAAGAGAACTGGAGCGTAATATTTCTGAAATACGCATTGTATCAGAATTTCAGTGCTGGCATACTGAAGAAGAAACCGAACGGCTTCAATTTCTAGTGCCGTACGCGCTAGATAAAAACTCGATCGTATTGAGCATCCACACGACAGTGCGTTTCGTAAAAACAGCCGATCCATCGAGCGAACCTCGCCGGCTGGCAAAACCCGAATACAACAAGGCCATTACAAACCTGCGATTTGCGACGGCATATCTTTTTATCTTCTTGGGTCTATGCGCTTTCAGCGCGATGCTCTACCGGAGCATACGAAACGCTAAAGTCACTCCAAATGATTTGGGAAATAAACCTATAGATTACTTGGAGCAAATGCTTAATGAGGTCAGCGATATGCTTGAAAAAGGACAGGAAACCGTTGCTCATGACAACTTGTACCATCTCTGCTTACGACTAGAAACTAAAGGATACGACGCAAAAGATGTCCAGCCCATAAAAATACGGCTTCAAAAAGGGTACAAAGAAGAAAGCGATATGGATGCGGATCTTCTTTCTCAATGCATAGCGGAGATTAGAAAAATTACTAAAAATAAGGGAGACGCGAAATGATTGTAGGTCCTATATTTATCAGCTTTGCTTCTCCCTTTTTTGTATGCGTTGCGATCGCTATCCTTACGCTCATTTACTTTCTCTACGCGCGACGAAAAAAGCACAATGAAATACCCACAATAAAAGGGTTTCTACTGAACAAAATGTCCACGAAGATGAGATTAGTAAAAATACTTACTTTTATCCTATCGTCTGCGGCAATACTGATATTCATATCCGCTTCGCTCGATCCTAGATTAGCAAAGTACGAAACGAACAGCACGCAATCGAGAAGGATACTTATTTTATTTGATGGTTCCGGCAGTATGACTGTTGGATTTGACGATTCAAACTCTCCCCTTCCCTCATACGAAAAAACTCGCATGGGAAGAGCGGGAATATTTGTGCGAAAACTTGTTGAAAAAAGAGAAGGAGACGCTTTCTCTTTGATATTCTTCGACAGCAACAGCTATATATCTAGGGACTTCACCACAGACGGAAAACAAATCATAGAAGTTCTTCAGCCAGAAAGACTTGCCAGTGCTTCCCTTGAAAATCTTAGCGAGGCCTTACGCTTAAAAGAAGACGCGGAAGCAAAAGGCACGCAATCCGAAAAAGGCCTTTTCTTCGCTAAAGATTTTATTTTATCCCATAATGACTATCGGGGAGACGAAATCCTCGTATATGTAGGCGATCTTGAGCTTCAGAACTACGGGCTTGATAGAAAAGTTCCAGTTATCCTTCAGAAATTCAAAGACGAATACCAAATAAAAACTTACGCAGTCGCGATAACATCTGACTATACGAAAATCACGGATGAAGAAAGGCGACAGTTATCTTCGCAAAAACTTGGGCTTTTCAGCGGCACTTCCGTTCCAGTGTATAAAATAGAAGATGTCAACAGCATAGAAGAAATATCAAACCTTATAGCAAAGGATATCCCGACAGCCACGCTTCATAAAACCGTTCTGGATCAAAAATCACTAGCTTTGTATTTTTTGATGGCGGGGTTCGTGTTTATCGCTTTTGCGATTGTCGTAAGCGAAAAATTTCCGAAAATCCCGTAAAGGAGAACTCAAATGATCTTGAATCTAAAAATAGGTCTTAGGAAAAGAATAACGGCAAATGGGTTAATTCTTTCGGCCGGCTTATTCCTTACGCTTACCGGACTTGCTCTGCTTCTTTCGGGCATATACGAGGAACGGAAAATCAAAAACTTCGAAGGTCTTATGGATAAGACCGCACAAATCCCAATCCAAGGCGACTATTCCGATCTTCCCCGAATTACGGATGCATGGCAAGAAATCGCAAACGATGCCGGACAAAAACAGAACAAGAAATACGCGCTCTATAATAACGGATGGATAAACCTGATGGCTTTCCAGAAAGACGGAGAACATACCGCGTATCTTTCCGCAAGAAATTCTCTGCGCGAATCTCTAAGAAAAGACCCTTCCTACTTTGACGCGAAACATAACCTTTCGGTACTCGAAGAATTAGCCCGCGTCAAAGGCATACAACCCCTCAAACTTCCTCCACCAATAGGCGGTATACCTCCGCAAACACAGCAAGAAGGCGGAGAAAATGAAGCGAACCAACGCGACGATAGAAATACTGATCTAAAAAATAAACTTACCCAGTCAGGGTCGATCCCTTCTCTTGGCGGAAATCCTCCCGACCCCGATACCCCCCCGGGACCCGAAGAAAATACCACTTCGACAGCTTTGGGCTACTAAATGGAATATACTCAAATAGCAATGTTCACGGCCGTAGCAATTGCCGCGTTTGTTTCATTTTTGTTCCTAATAAAAGGCGTCTTCAAAAGAGCTTCCATTTCAGCAATGCTATGGATGCCGAAAAACACCGTTCTAAAGACGCATTTCATAAGGATTGCCTGCCTAGCGGCAATACTCGGCTCGCTAATCCTTATTATTATCCCGACACCTATTTCGAACAAAAAAAATCTTGCTGAAACCGCCCATGTTTTGTTCCTTATAGATGTCTCGAAAAGCCAAGCGGCAGAAAGGCCCCTTGGCACTAGAAATCAGCTTGAAAAATCAAAGTCAATTGTGAAAGAAATATGCGATGAATTCCCGAACATAAGAACCGCCATTTACGCGTTTACCGACAAAGTAAGGTCTCACTCATATTTCTCGGATTTTGCGGATAATTCCCACAACTGCTCATATGCAAACGCTACGCTCGATAACATAGTTTTTATAGAGTCCGTAACCGGAAGCGGATCGAATATCGCAAGATCTTTACTTATCACATCAAACACCTTTCCCAAGGAAGCCGAATCGCGCATTATCATACTGTTTAGCGACGGCGGCTACACTAACGAGGGCAACGAATTCGTACGCTCGCTAGCAGACATCCGGAAAAACAATATTAAGCTTATTGTCGTAGGTGTTGGAGAAAAAGACGGAGCTTTTATACCGATATACGATAATAAGGGTAATGTAATTGCCGTGGAAAAAACTTTCGGCGGAAAAAAAGTTGTTGCGGCGTTAAACGCGGACACTCTGCGGGCCATAGCCAAAGAGGTTGACGGCGAATACTTCGACCGGCAACAAACGGACGAACTCTTTTCGGAAATTAGAGAGAATCTAGTGGAACAAAGAATTTCAAAAGAAACACCTTATTCCGCATGGAAACTTGCGCCGTTGGCAATAATAATCGCCGGCACAATGATTCTAGCAAAACTTATAATATAAACGGGTTGCGTAAATTTACGCGGCCCGTTTCTTATTTTCGAGATACGCAAAACCAAACTTCTTATACAAATTATCTATAAATTCAGATCTCTCTTGTTTGCTCAAAATATCCCGTTTTATACGGGCTTTTTCTTTCCTTATGTATTTGCGTAAACTTTTGGGTAATTTTTTCATATAAAGATTTTACTTTAATTAATCAGCTAAAATTACACTAGATATTTATTCAGTTGTCTTGCTAATTCTAAATCCATGCAAGAATTGTATAACCTACGCTAATTTTTATCAACCCTATCAGACATTATAATGATAAAGGGTAGTTGATGACGGGTTTTTTGGATTTTTGACGGAACTATTTTTTCATCAATTCCTTGATTGCATCTTCAACGCCCCCAACAGTCAAATCGTGCATTGGAATAATCGCGTTGGTGGCGTATATCGTTCCAGAATCGTCTCGTTCTTCCCATTCTTTCTGAAACACCGGATTTATCCACACGACGGCGTCCGCTTTCCTTTTTATAAAACTTAAACATTCTTCTCCGCCCATACTAAACTGCCTAACTCGTTCTTCGTTGCCACTCGGTGGCCAGCCGTCGCCTTCAAATTCAGAATAGGACATTTCCGCATCGCCGTAAATAATGACTTTTTTCCGATGTTTAACAATTTTCTTAACATCAATTAGAGAATCGGGTTTGGCATGACTTGAGGCGAACAGATTTTTTGGGTCTGGTTTCCAAACATATCCATACAAATTGTTGTGGAATAAATACACCTCCAATTTTGTTAATCCTTCGGTCATTGCCTCGGCAACTTCGTTGACGAGAGGACTCCATTCGTCAACAGGTCCGCCCATATCAATAAACAAAACTATTTCGGGCTGTTTCTCTCGCTCTTTTTCATAATCAAAACGAAAATCGCGACGCGCAAAGTTTCCAGTAGTGCCTTTTATATCGACTGTCCCACTTTTTATTTCTGAAACATCGGTAATAATACGGCGGATATTTCTTATAACTTCGCGCATACTTGCCTTGTCTGGTCTGACTTCATAACGCGTTCGGCGATCAACTCTTCCAACTTTTTCTTTACGCGTCGCGATTTCTTCTTTACTAACTCGCTCGCCTTCGTGAACAATCGGGTTTTGCTGAACGATGATGTTTTTATCAACTGTACCCTTTCCGCCCCCTATTTTTGACTCATCCGCCTGCCTTAAAATATCATTATGCTGGTCTTTTTCCCCACCATGCACTTGCTCGTCGTCTTTATGCTCACCCTCTGGCGGGTTAAGATTTTCATCAACTTCTTTTATACCCAGCTGTTCTTTGATGTCTGGATACTCGCCCTTGGTCGTTTCATCTTTTTGAGCTTCTTGTTTCTTTTTTTCTTCCGCTTCTTGATTTTCAAGTTCACGATTATAAACTTTCGCCGCCAATTCAAAATACTCGTCAAACGCTTCGTGAAAAGCGGACTCGTCCGCTTTGTCTTTAACAAGCGTTGTTTTTGCAAAAAGCCGAACCTTATTTAATAACTCATTTGTACTCACCAATTCTTTCAATTCTTTTGGACTAGTCTTTTTCCCAATGACAGTCAAAAATTGCATCCATTCAGGAGTAGAGACGCGTACTCCTTTTTCGCGTAATAAACTCAAAAAACCGTCAAAAATTGCGGCTTGTTCAATTTGTTCAACTGGCTCGCCTCGAATAGAAAGTTCCTCGTCCGTTTCTTTCCTTTCAAGATATTCTATAACCTCTTTAAGGGTTTTATCATGGAGTTGGTGTAAATTTCTTTCTTCGGGCGGAATGAATTCTGATTTGTGAAATCGTTCGCTCATGATTATTCATAGGGCTTATTAATTACCACCCTGCCGTCCTCAACCATATAACCCTCATATTCATTTCCGCCCACAATAACCATGCCTTTCGTAAAATTTTTACTTTTTTCAGAAACGGAAGAAAATTTTTGACCGGCAGGTAATACTTCGGTTTGAGTGTCTAAGACCCCTCCCAACAAAGCAAGTTTGTCGTCTGGCACTGCATAATATCCGTTGCCTAAATTCTCAACACCAGGAAGAATTATTTGGAAATGACGGGTGCATTTCTGCGCAGTGCTATAATCACCATAATTATTTCTTTCCTCTACTTCTTCAAAATGCGGTGTTACATAATTTACGCCTTCATTTTGTAAATACGCAAAAAATTCAGCAAACTCCTCCTGTTCGTGTTGAGAATTTATACTATCTCGAATATGATAAATTTTTTCGCCTTGTAATGCCTTATGGACATAGTGTGGCAATTCTCCTTCCTGTTTTTCAGCTTCTGCTTGCGCTTCAACATTTATCCTGCCAATATCTAAATCTTGATCTTCTTTGTATTTCAACAAGATTTCTCTATGCGGTACATCGTCGGGAATTGTGCCGTCAAATTCTTTCGTCAAAACACGAATCCATGCCAATAGTTCCGGTGTTGATGGTTTCTTTTGGACATCTTTATTTTCGTGGTATTGATAGAAAACTGATACAGCATAATTTAACAAATCTTTTTGTATATTTGGGAAATTTAAATCAATAATCTGTGCCATATCCGATCTGCTCGGATAATCAACGAAGTGATACAAACTGCGTCGGCGAAAAGACGGGGGAATTTTGTCGGAATCCTCGGTGTTGGTAGTGATAACAATTCTTAAATTTTTCTTGTCGCCTTTTACAACTGTTCCCGTTTCGCCGATGGTAAAAGTAAGGTTCTCAATTTCATCTAAAATACCAGTCATCAATTCCTCGCGTCCTTTTTCTATTTCGTCAATTAGCAAATATACTCTCTTGCCTTTACCTGATTGATAAATCGCCTCGCCAAGCGGACCTAAATCAACATAATTTATATAATCCAAATCTTTCGCTGTTTCTCCAAGTTCAGTAATTGCGGACATCTTCGCTTTGAAAGTAGCGTATTCTTTATCATCCGCAGGATTTGTCTCGCCGGAAAGAATTTTTTGTTTCCAAATAGCGGCCTCTTGCCGAATTTGCTCTGGTACTTGCGCCTGTGCTTGAGCGTCGCTCAAACGGCGCACATCATCAATGCTGTAGAGCAAATCTTGCGCCCGCATGGTGTCTTTTACACGCACATGGATTAAAACTACTTCTTCACCCTCTTGCAATTCTTGTCCGACTTCGGAATATGCCCATTGGGTTTTACCAGTTCCGGGTTCACCTTCCAAAATGACAGAATTGCACTCGCCAGCTTCCGCAAGCACATCCAAAACTTCTTTTACCGCTTGCAATTCTGCAGAAACAACATACGGTCTTTGCATTCTGTCATTTAATTCAGTGAGGCCGTGCCGTATTCGCTCCAATCGTTCGCGTTTTTCAGCAATGACAGCTATTTTATTTTCGTTTCCTTCCTCTCCTTTATCTAAACCGGTAAGGCGAGTTTCCAAACTTTCAATTCTATCCAAAAGAGCAAGCAAAATTTTCTTTAATACTTCAGGATTATTTGCTTGCTCAATTTGTTTTATTAATTCAGGGTTTTCCATATACAAACTCACTGGGCTTGTTCCAGCTGTTTTATTTCATCCTCAATCTTTGCAATGTCTTTTTTTGCTTTCTCAACAACTTGCTTTTGGTAATTTTGTACCAGTTGGTTATTCGAGGCGTTAGCGTTCAAAACACGAGATTTGAGAGGTGGATTCTTCTGTTGTTTTGGCTGGGTAGTCATAAGAGTTTATTATTGCCTACATCTTATCAAAAATTTCAAAACAAAACAATAAAATAGTCGCCGCCGAAAATCCAAAAAAAACCGCGCGGATTCCTCCCAAGACCCCTCCTTCGCGCGGACAAAATGCAAAATGAAAAATGAAAATTAGCCAAGGTTCTGCCAAATCTTTTTCTCAAAAAAATAGTTTTGGCAAAACCGAATCCGCATTTCGCCCCGCCGTTTGATTTTACCGCCCAATTCCTTGCGAGCCGCGCCGTTCGGCGCGGCGAGCAAACCTCTGCTTCCCCCACAAAAAATCACGAAGTCCAATTTGGTGCGCCCGACAGGATTTGAACCTGTAACTCCGTGAGGAGATGGGGTCCTAAACCCCACGCGTATTCCAGTTCCGCCACGGGCGCATGAGTCGGGGAGATAAACCATTTCGCTCCTAGTTAACCAAACTCTCTCTTAAGTAACGCAAAGCAAAATACTCGCAAAGTATAATATACTTTATATCGCCAACCGTAAACCCCGCTCCTCGCGTAATAGGAACGGGGTTTAAATCTTACCGACCATAAATGGCATTGGCTTAAGCTAATATGCCGGTAATTATATTCGGCGCCATCCTTGAAAGCAACGCGATCGTAAGACCTATTAAAGCCGCGATTATCATATCCTTTGCCTTCTTTTGGCGACCAGAATCTCCGCTCGATATGGTCCAGAAAAAAGCCGCTAATGCCACAAGCAACAAAACCACGGCTATCAATGCGTAGAAAATCCAATCTATAACGACATTTATTGTGTTTATAACGCATATTATTCCCCATCGTTCTGTAATCTCTGTTCGTTGAGCCGATGTCATAGTTTGGGTTGTTCCGCTTTCGGTAATGACTTGCCCAGTAGTTTGAGCTAAAATGCTTGAAATTACTGCGTCTTTTTTTATAGTTGCTATGTCATCTGTCGTGACTCCTGTTACCCTTATGTTAATACTAGAGTCCCTCGAAAGCACGCATTGCTGAACTGGAGTAGTTGGTCCCTGCGCATAAGCCGGAAAAATAACTGACAGCAAAAGAAAAACAGCTACTATTGAATTGAAAAAAAAGTTAAACTTCATTTTTGTTTTTATTTTGAATTTCTCTTTAATACTCGAAGACCTTTCTATAACATAATCATAACAAAAGCATAATAAAACTAAAAGAACTGCCCGTGTGGACAGTTCTTTTAGTTTTATTATGCTGATTATGCTATGTAACTATACCGAGTATCACAGCTGGCAATATTCTTGCGAATAACGCTATAACCAGACCTACCATAGCGGCAATAATCATCTTTTTAGCGCTTTCCTGTTTTGCCGAATCTCCTGCCGAAGTTACCCACAAAAACGCCGCGACCACAATCAACGCAAACGCTACCGTCAACATAATGAAGAACAGCCAGTCAACAATCTTGTTTATCGTATTGACCAAACAAATACTTCCCCAATCAGATGTCGAAACTGTAACGCCTACACCTCCTTCAATGCCAACTGCCGGGTTAGTTGGAGATGCGCCCGTGTCTAAAGCTACTATGCTTACATCCCCCGTCTTTACAAGTGAATTCGTGAGCACGGTAATACCTTTAACCTTTATATCGCTACTTAAATTGCATTCGCTAACCGGGCTAGTCTGCGCTCCCGCGGGCAATGCCGCGACTATCCCTAAAATCGCGATAGATAATACTAATGGAGTTAATTTTTTCATGCTTATTTTGCGAGAATAGCCAGTACCCTTACTTCGAAATTCCCGCAGTACTTTAGTCTTTCGACTTTTGTTAATTAAAATATTCGACCTTGTTTTTGATTCGAATTCAATCTTATTTTCCAGATCATAATTCTTTCGAATTCATTTTACCATTACCAGCAAAACCTTAGTATATTTACCGATGTGGATAAGTTAAAACCCAAAAATCCTAATATTCCACGATGTTTCAACTTTCTGCATCTGTTATGTCACTATACCGAGCAATATCGCGGGCAAAATCTTTGCGAACAGAGCTATTACAATTCCCACAAGCGCCGCCACTATCATCTTTCCCGCGGCTTGTTGCTTCTCCGAACTTCCGGCTGACACAATCCACATAAATCCCGCTATTACAATAAATGTAAATGCTACTGTAAGCAATATGAAAAACATCCAGTCAACAATTTTGTTTACGCTGTCTATAAGGCAAATAGCTCCCCAATCGGATGTCGGAACTCCGACTAAAACTCCACCCTCCACGCCAATTATTGGGTCTGTCGGTGAATTTATCCCTGTCCCCTTATCTAAATCTACGATGTCATCCGGCCCCGATTTAATATCCGAACCCTTAAGTAAAACGATGCCATCCACTGAAATTTCCTGAAATAGAAGACAATGATTCAGGGGACTCACTTGGGCATCCGATGGTATTGCGAAAAACACCCCGAACACAACGAACGGCAAAATTGGCATTAAAGATATGGCAAGTAATTTTCGCATACTAGAATAACTAAACACTAATACTTTCCCAAGACCATCCGCTGACAAATCCGTTTTTGTTTGCTTAATTAACTATTTTGCTCGCTTCGAGTATCTTATCGCGTTAAATCTCTTGGTCGGACCTTATCCGTTTTATTATAATACTTATTTGAGCCGCCGCGTCTTCAATCGCTTTCTCTATGCTTTTTTTGCCGCTCTTCGCGGATTCCACCATTTCCCCAAGAACAGCTTCCGCCGCATCAGAATCTCCTTGATACCATGATTTTGCCGTCAATATCTGGCTTGAGAAATGCTTTAATTCTTCGTCCTGTTGTTGCCATAAAACAAGGTCTTTTCTCGCGACTGGAAGTTTTGTTTTTTCCACATAAAGCTTAACTGCGTCCGGACTCGCGAGAAAATCTATAAATCTCCATGCCTCCTTTACCGCATCGGAATTTTTAGCGACAGTAAAGCCCCAATAGTTAGCGTAGTTTACATCTTCTTTCCTGTCTTTTAGTTGCGGCGCGGGGCCAGTACTGAAATTGAGATGAGGAGCTTTTCTTTTAATTGTTTGAATGTGATGAGGATAGTTAATCATCATCACGCTTTTCCCCTCAACGAAAGCGTCTATCGAGTAGGACATTTTCTCGTTCCACGAATAAACCGGTTTCCTTTCATCGCTAAACGACAAATAGAAATCTACGGCGTCTTTCCCGGGCTTAAATTCTTTCTTTAGATCTCCTGCCTCCGTTATTACCGTCTCGTCAAAAGTTGCTTCTGTTAAACTTTCGTTATTCATCCTTGCGCCGCCCTGCATCATCAAAAGACCCACTATATCCGTTGACCTGTTAATGTTGGCTATCGCGCCGAGCGAAATTCCTGAAATTTTTATATCCCCCCTTTCATCAAATCTTGTGAATAGCCGAGAGAAATCCACGACTTCGTCCCATAACTTAGGGCTTACTTCTATATTCTCCGCGTCGAAATAATCTTTATTGTAAAAAAGTCCCAATGTCTCTATTGCTAATGGGACAGCATAAACAAACCTACCGCCGTCTTCCGCCATGCGGACAAAATCAAACTTAACCACACCCGGAAATATACTGTCAAATTCGGAGGAAATAATCATGTCGGATGGAGCGGGCGCAATCCGATCTTTCTGCGTAGGTAACCAAGTATTATGTATCACAAAAATATCCGGCCCCTTTCCGGCCGCAAACGCCTCGATAAGCTTCGCTCTGTATTCTTCGAACTGAATCGTTTCGTAATTTACTGTAACATAACCATTGGATTCCCTGTATTTGCTTATTATTTCCCTGTAGATATCTTTGTCCTCAAATACATTCCATACATCAAGAGTTACCGGCTGGGGCCCTACGAAAGTGATTTTATCTTTACACTTGAAACCCGGGATTATGCACTGCGTCATTAAAAAAACCACAGTGCCCACTACAAGGAAAACTGTAACAAATGCTATCCTATTACGCTGGTATTTTTGAATTCTTAGCACCTTTACGAATTTTATTGTAAATTTGTAAGCTCAATTTCTTTTACATAGAGAACACTAAACCGTAATGACTCCCTCCCGCATCGAACTCTTTTTCCAAAACTAACGATGATGACTTTGCTAAATCTTTCATGTATTTCTTGGGCACTTTTATACTTAGAGATGGACCAAATGCGGAATTCTCCGCCCATTCTATTACCACTATCTTGCCCCCGTCTTTTACAACCCGCTTCGCTTCTTTGATTAAGCCGGCTTTATCTTTGACCTGGTACAAAATATTAGCCAAAATAACTAAATCCACGCATTTATCTTCTATACCCGAACCATTTTCTTTCTCCAGATTTCCCTTTCTTGTTTCTATGTTCAGCAAAGAATACAATTTTGAATTGCTCCTTACCGAATCCAACGCGCTATCAAGCACATCCACCGCGTAAACAAGGCCGTCCTTGCCGACCTTACGGGCAACTGGGATTGTAAAATAACCCGACCCGCAACCTAAATCCGCGACTTTCATGCCGTTGCTTATTTCCAGCTTGTCCATAATCTCCGCTGGCCTAAGAAATCCTCCTGTTCCTGGAAACGCTATGGATTTAAGTTTGATCATTATACATGAAGTGGCACTTCTATGCCGTAAAATACGCTAAATTATGCCTTATAGGCATGGGGTACTATTGGGGTTTCGCGCGGAAACTCTGATTATACAATTACTCCCGATGCTACTTTATCTCCTTGAGACAGGCGCATTATTTTAACGCCCTGCGTATCCCTCCCTAGAATAGAAATACTTTTTATCATAGTTCGTATAACTTGGCCCTTTTGGGACACGACAATAAATTCTTCCTGACCGCCGTCAACGCTCAATGCCGCGACTATCTTGCCGGTTTTAGGCGTAATCTTCGCCGCTTTAATTCCGGATCCTCCGCGTTTTTGCGTTTTGAACATTGAAATCGCGGTTCTCTTGCCAAATCCATTTTCAGAAACCACCAGAAGATGCTTTCTTATGGGCGATACCACAACCATTGATATTACCGCGTCATTCTCTTTTAGATTTATCGCCTTAACTCCTGCCGCTGTGCGACCCATCGGCCTGACATCCGACTCCTTAAAACGAATTTGCTGACCCTCTGATGTTATTAGCATAAGATTATTGTTCCCATTCGTAGCCCCCACCCATCTTAGTTCATCATTATTCTTTAAGTGTATGGCCCCCAATCCGGACCTTCTCACATTTCTGAAATCTTCAACAGGAGTTTTCTTTATTATACCATGCTTAGTAGCCATAACCAAAAATTTCGGCTCCTCTTTACTGCCGGCTTCTTCTTTTTCCTTAATCATGCGCTCCAGAGACAATATCGCTGTGACAAAATCGTTTCTCTCTAGATCCAAAAAATTTGCTAAAGCTCTGCCTCGACCAAGCCTTGTTGATTTTGGTATCTCATAAGCGACTGTCTGATAGACCTTGCCCTTTGCGGTAAAGAAAAGCAATCTATCGTGAGTAGATGCGGCTATGAAATGCTCGACCACATCTTCGCCCTTGGTCTCCATTCCTATTATGCCCTTCCCGCCCCTGTGTTGCGTCTTATACATGGATGGCATAACCCTCTTTAGATAGCCGCCTTTAGTGAGAGTTATTATGGTCTCCTCTTTTGGTATCAGGTCTTCCTCCTGCAGTTCTTCCGCGTCTTGCGCGAAAATTTTAGTGTATCTTTCGTCCCCGTAGTTTTTCTTTATGGCGGCGAATTCTTCCTTTAGAAAATCTATGAAAACTTTTTTATTCTCCAAAAGCAAGTTAAGCTCTTTGATGACTCTTCGCTTCTCTTCAAGCTCCTCCAGTATTTTCTTCTGCTCCATGTTCGCGAGCGTCTGAAGCCTCATCTCGAGTATGGCGTTGGCTTGAACTTCGGTGAACTTAAATTGACTTTCAAGATTCACTCTTGCGTCTTCCCTGTCTTTTGAACTTTTTATTACTTTTATGACCGCGTCTATCTGATCCAGCGCCTTTTTTAGCCCCTCCAAAATATGCGCCCTTTCTTTAGCTTTTTTCAAATCAAACTCCAACCTCTTCCTGACTACATATTTTCTGTGCTCAAGATACTTTTCCAAGACATCCCTTATTGAAAGAACTTGCGGCTGTATTCCGTCAACAAGAGCAAGCATATTCAAATGAAAAGTTTTTTGAAGTTCCGTAAACTTGTAAAGCGAATTAAGTATCTTTTGCGGATACGCGTCTTTCTTGAGTTCTATAACAATACTCATACCCTTCCTGTCGGATTCATCCCTTATATCCCTTATGCCATCCACTCTTCCTTCTTTCACAAGATCCGCCATTTTTTCTATTAAACTTGACTTATTAACCTGGTATGGAATCTCCGTTATCTCTATGATCTGGTCCGAAGAAACTTTTCCCTTTCTTGGTTTCCTGTCCTTGATTTCAGCTACACCTCTCATAACTATAGGGCCCCTTCCCTGCGCATAAGCTTCTCTCATTGATTTTTTTCCGAAAACTACTCCGCCCGTAGGAAAATCCGGCCCTTTTACGAATTTCAAAATATCTGAAACTGAAGCATTCGGCGTATCCGCGAGATAAATTAGCGCGTCCATAACTTCTGTCATGTTGTGAGGAGGTATGTTTGTCGCCATGCCCACCGCTATACCCATGCTTCCGTTTATCAATAATTGCGGCACGGCCGCCGGCAGTACTTTCGGCTCGCTTTTTGTGCCGTCATAATTATCCATCCACTCTATCGTTTCCTTATCAATATCTATCAGCATTTCTTCCGCGATTTTGGACATACGCGCTTCCGTGTACCTCATAGCGGCGGGGGAGTCCCCGTCCACAGATCCCCAGTTCCCCTGTCCGTTAACTAAGGGGTATCTCAATGAAAAATCTTGAGCCATTCTTGCCATGGCATCATATACCGCCGAATCTCCGTGGGGATGAAATTTACCAAGGACATCTCCCACAACCGCGGCGGATTTTCTGAATTTCACATTATGCCTCAAACCCATTTCATGCATAGTGTATAGAATTCTTCTGTGCACGGGTTTTAAACCATCCCTGACATCCGGCAACGCCCTCGACACGATAACAGACATCGCGTAGTCGAGGTACGAATCTTTCATTTCTTCCGTTATTTCCCTTGATTGAACTTTTCCTATATACATGGCAAAGATAAAATGTTAATACTTTCACTAAATAGATGCGCTAAATTCCGACAAAAATCCGTAAGATAAGATTACTTAGTTCGTTTTAGAAATCAGTGCTGGCGCTCGATGTCGCGTATTCAAAAACGCTTTCTGGCGATTCCTCCGCGCCGCCTTCAACGCCCGTATCCGAAACGGTTGTAGTCGCTATGGATGTCGCGGAAAATTTGCTCAAATCCGCTTCTCCTAAACTTTCCAAAATGCCCTTTAATTCCCCCAGTGTCGCTTCCGGCATTTTTGGATTCTCGTCTCCGATCACCGACTCAATATTTTTCTTCATGGAAAAATCGTATGATACCACCTGATTACGCGCGATTACAACGATCGACCCGACAAGCGATAATCCAACAACTATGGCGAGAATTGTTCGGTTTTGACTCACGGGTTTTAGTATGAATTTTAAGCTATTAGAATTAAGGCCGCTTTACGCGCGAATACATTACTGCGAATCCGTTTATCGTTGCTCTATAAATGTATCCGACCGAATATGCGTTTTTAATTTTTATCCTTAAACTTTCAGAATTACCAATTTCATATTATCGTCTTCGCCCCCTAAATCCTTATGTTTTATTGTAAGTTTATCCTGCGGAGAAACATCCTCTCCCCCAAACTCCTTTATAAATTTGTCCACTCCGTCAAGCTCCGAAATCGTAAGCTTTGAAATTTTGTAATGCATTGGTATAACTATCTTCGGCTCTATTTGATTTATAATTCCGACAGCGCCCTTAGCATCTATTGTAAAAGTCCCCCCTACCGGCACCATTAAAATATCCACAGCTCCCAATAGTTCCGACTGCTTATCCTCCAGAGAATCCTGGCCAAAATCGCCCATGTGAAGAACGCGCATACCCTCGAACTCTATCAAGTACATTGTATTCAATCCTCGTTTCGCGCCTTTTTCATTATCGTGAAAGCTTGGAATACCCGCAATCTTTATACCTTTTATCTCGTATTCGCCCGGACTATTTATGAGGAAATATTCTCCCTTTACGGTTTGGAAATTATTGTGATCCTTATGATCGTGCGTTACGGCAACTATATCCGCGGATACGGTTGGCGGTGTAAGGCCTATACTTTTTTCGAAGGGATCCAAAATTAGCGCCTTCTCGCCGCTCTGTATCTTAAAACACGCTTGCCCGTACCAGCTTATTATCATATTACTCTAGAATAATATCACGAAAAAAAACCGCATTCAAGTCCAAAATCCAATCCAAACCTCGCGTGGCGCCATAAAACCCGCATTTTAACAACCGACGAGATTATTCTATATCCTAAAAAACTTGACACATTTTTACATATCTGGTATTTAATAAGCTCGAACTTCAAAAATATAAAGGAGGGTTGAGACAGATGCCCCTTTCAAAGGTAGCAAAAGACACCTTAATTGGCAGTCAACCAGAGGGCGTAGAGATAGAACTGGAAAACTTTTTTAAGACCGCGGCTCAAAAACTCGACGAACTCGGATTTTATCTCGGTCCTATAACCTACAGCGTTCAAATGCGGACATTCAATGACCAGGTACACAACGGCCATGGCGTTTGGAAGTTTGCGTGCTTGCGGCGGGAAAGAACGAGATTTTTAATTCTCCCCGACAAAAGATATGTGCTAAGTTTGGAATTGAACCCGGACGAAAATAACTCGAACTTGAGTTTTAATTTCTTGGTTTATACGCGCACTCACTTTGAAATCATAGAAGGCGCGCTAGCTCCGATTGCTGAAATTTTAACCAAGAATACTGGCCGGGCGGTAAAATTTCACGAGAGAAGACCCGAAGATGTTCCAGCGTTGCTTTCTTGCTAAACTTGCCGCAAAATATAAGCCCCGTAAATTCGGGGCTTTTCCTTACTTATTAGCTTAGGTTAGGGCAAGGCGTGGGCCTAACCTTTGCCCACTTGATTATTTATTTGGCTTATGATAAATAGAATCATATGGCAATACAAGCTCAAATAGCCGAAAAAACAAAGGGCAACACGGCAATGAAAGATGTAATGGAAGAAGAAAGGGGTCTTTTCAGGTTTCCCAAACAGGGAGATATGGTAGAAGGCGTAATTATAGCAAAATTAGGGAATGCTGTTTATGTTGACCTTGGCATGGCCGGTACTGGAATCATATATGGAAGGGAATACTACGAAGCGCAATCCGAACTTAAGGGTAAAAATGTAGGGGATGCCTTATCCGCCAAAGTTGTTGAATTCGAAAATGAAAATGGCTTAAGAGAGCTTTCTATGTCGGCCGCCGGCAAGGAAAACAACTGGCAAAAACTTGAAAGAATGCGAGATACCAAAGAGCTAATAGAGGTAAAGATTAAAGCCGCAAACCGAGGCGGTTTAATAATAGAAAAAGACGGTGTTGAGGGTTTTATGCCCGTATCCCAGTTATCTCCAAACAATTATCCGAGAGTGGAAGGCGGCGACAAGGAAAAAATATTGAGGGAACTTCAAAAATTCGTAAACAAAACAACGGAGGTTAGAATTCTTGATGTTGACCAAAGGCAAAGAAAGTTTATAGTTTCGGAAAAAGCCGGAGAAGAAGAGGCAATTAAAAAAGCCCTCGAAAAATACAAGGTTGGAGACACTGTTGAAGGCGAGATAACAGGAGTTGTTGAATTCGGAGCTTTTATAAGATTAGACCCGCTTGTCGAAGGCCTTATACATATATCCGAGCTTGACTGGCAACTGGTTGAACGCCCGCAAAATGTCGTTACGATTGGAGAAAGGGTAAAGGTAAAAGTTATAGACATAACCCAAGACGGAAGAGTTTCTTTGTCTATAAAAGCCCTCAAAGACGACCCGTGGAAAGATGTTAATAAAAAATATTTAGAGGGATCTTCGGTTAAGGGCGTGGTGTCGAAAATAAACTCCTACGGAGCCCTTGTTAAAGTGGACGAAGTTATACAGGGACTTGTTCATATATCTGAATTTTCATCGGAAGAAGATATGAAATCCAAACTCCAAGAAGGAAATGAGTACCAATTCAAAATAGCTCAAATAGTACCGCAGGAAAGAAGAATGACGCTAAAAATGGCTTAAATACAGCCCTTATCTGAAAGAATACGGTCTTTTAGTGCAAAACTATTGACAAAATTTTTTCTTTATGATATAATGATCGTATGATGAGGTTCTCCTCCCTGGACCTGAAAATCAGGGGCAGAGAGGAGGACCTACCCCGCTTTTTCCCTCCCACTTTTTTCTTCTTTTAAAAAAGAAGAAAAAAGGTCCGATAGTGCACTCACCTAGGGTCACTAAAGGACTACAAGAGCGAGGGGGTCCTCCAAAAAAAGCACACCACCCCAGCGCAAATTATGCTGGGGTTTTTCTTTTTGTTCGAATTTTACTTTATGTGAGATATATGCTTCAAGGGCATCATTGATACTTGTTTACCTGCCATATCTTTCTTTATTAAAAGCAACATAAATGTTCCAAACATACCTATCACAGAAACTGCTATAAAAAGCGGGATAAATCCCATCGCTTCTGCTATAAATCCTCCAGCTATACCCGCGATTCCCACCCCAAGACCAAGCGCGGAGCTTTCGACGCCCCAAGTTTCCGCTTCCACGCCTTTATCCATGTGCCTCGTGAAAATCCCGCCCCATGCCGGTATCACCATGGCCATTGCCGCGGCGTGAATGCCTTCCAGAATATACAAATGCATAGGTTCGGACGCGAATATAAATCCTATCGGTATAAAAGAAGCTATGAAAGTCCCAATTATCATAAACCATAAATCGTCCCCTTCTCCCCCTTCCCTGTCTAAAAATTTCCCTATGGGCATCTGCAATATGGACTTTACCACCCAGTACACCCCGACAGTCATTCCGATAACCCCCTCGTCGCCGTTTTTTATGGAATCGAGAACGAACACCGCGAAAATCGGCATCGCAAGACCCCACGAACTGTATATTATTACATCCGTAGCGACTAAAACTTTTATCACCTTGTTCACTTTTGGTATAAAAACCATAAAATAAAGGTTTCAAACTTTAAGTTTCAAAATAATTTAAAAACCTGAAAGTTAAACAGTTAAAATACTGCAAGGAAATTAGATTTCTTAAACTAAATTCGCGCTTGTTTTAAATATTACGGCTAAAACAACTTCGCCTGCGATGTTTTGCGCCTTTTTTCCGCGTCCTTAAATATCCCAACCTTGCCGTACTCTCCGTCGTAGCCGGGCTCAATATCCAGCTCGCCTTTTCTTACCCTCCGTAAACCCTCTGAAATTTCCGGAAGTGAAACAAGAGCCGCGTCTTTCAAGTCGGCGTCTAGCAGTACCGAAAATTCATTTCCAAAATATTCCACAAGTTTATTATACTCTTTAGCTACCCCTTTTGTCTTTGGACCAATTCCCAAAGCTCCTCCTATAATCTCGGCTAAGGGAACTAAATTTTTGAATGGTATGGCGTTCTTGGGCCTCGCGCCTTTCGGCCTGTCGGCAAGTTCTTCCACTCTCGATAGTACGCCCACGGTAAAAGGTTTGCCGCATTTTGGACATATTTGTTTTATCTTTCTCGAATCTTCGGGTTTCAAACTTACCCTGCATAATCTGTGTCCATCATAATGATACTTACCCTCTTCGGGAAAAAATTCGATGGTCTCCGATAACTTAAAGCGCAAATTTTTTCCTTTGCTCACGCGGCTGTATTTAATCGCGTTTATGATATCTTCATAGTTTGGTTCCGATTTACCGTTACCGAAATCCTCTCCTTCGAAAACATTCGCCTCACGGCCTATACGGCTCGCGCTATGGCAGTCCGAATTCGAAATAAGAGTTACACCATCCAGTTTGGATAAACGCCAGTTCATAGAAGGATCCGAAGAAAGACCCGTCTCTATAGCGTAAATATACTTGGACATCTCTCCGAAACACTCCTCTATTGAGTCGTACCCGGATTTCGAACCAAACACGGAAAACCACGGAGTCCAAGCGTGAGCCGGAACCAAAAGGCATTGCTCCGAGGCATCAAGCGCGATTTTGATAAGCTCCCTCGCCGGTAACCCTAGTATAGGTCTGCCATCAGCGCGAAGATTTCCGACTTCTGAAAGCCGCTTGTTTATTTTCGCGACAGCATCAAACGAAGGCGCGAATATTATATTATGGATCCTCCTTACTCTTCCTCCTTCAGAATAAATACTGCTGACTTCAACGGTTAAGATGAAACGGATTGGAGATTTTCCGTTCTTGAATTTGTATAAACCTTCTTCCGCCGGAGTCAATTTGTCCCGTAATTCGCGAAGCCATCTTGGATGGGTGAAATCGCCGGTGCCTAAAATATTAACTCCCTTGATTCTCGCCCATTTATCTAGCTCCTCGATATTCATATCGCGCGATGTAGCGCGTGAAAAGTGAGAATGAATATGAAAATCTCCAATATACTTCATAGTCAAATAAACCTAACGACTATCCTAGCCGTGCTTTCGTTTCTTGACCATTTCACATTACTGCCGGATCCCTTGAACGCTTTCTCGATTTGTCTCGCTATGTTTCTCGCAAGCTGGTTTTCTGTCGCCAATACCTCGACATTCCATGTTCCTTCGGTTTTTGATTTTTGCTTTTTAATCTTTATTATTCTATCCATTGGGTCTCTTTTATAGGCCCTTTCTCCCGTATTTTCAATATTTCTTACCGCTTCGGACAATAGATTTTCAGGCACATTTTCCAATATCGCCTGCCCTTCGAATTTTTGATCTCCGATCATTTTACAAGCGGGGCAAATAAAAAAATTTACTTTCTTATCTTCGTCCAACTGCTTATAATTTCTCAAGTTATGATGCCAGCTTTTATTATAGTACATAGCCCCACAGTCCCTGCATATCCCTATACTCTCTTTTCCGGGACCGAACTCCTGTTCTTCTTTTTTGGATTTTTCCATTGAAGCGTGCGACTTGCCGAAAGCTTCAGGCTCTTTGTATTTTGGTAAATTTGTTTTCATTAAAGTAAAAATGAAATCGCAAATAACGAACCTGCCTATTATCGCAACGCTCCTAAACGCTAAAGCGAATCTATGCAGAGCACCAAGTTCGACTCAAAACAAACTCTTAGCAAATCCGTATTTTTGTTTCACCTATTTTATTAGATATATTACCTCATACGCCCCTCCCAGCGCAAATAACGCTATAAGACCCCACCTAAAAAATCTAGGCACATTCACTATCGATGGACGCGACTTGTTTTTTTCCAATATCTTATCATAAACAAGAACGATGCTTATAATTATCGGGGCTCCCACAACAGCGCCTGCGAACGATATCACTTTTATAAAATCCTGACTTCCTGAAACAAACAGCAACGCGGGCATCACCGTAACTAAAAATCCCGCTATCCATTTTGGCAAGCGCCAATCATTCTCAAATGTGTGCTTTAAGCTGACACCCAGAACAAGATACGATGTCGCGATCGCCAAAACTCCGAATAACGAACCCATCCTTATCACAAATCCTCCCAAATGATTCTCCAAACCGACAAACGCTTCCTCTGTGGTGTTTTCTCCCGATATTCCAACCACCATAAAGGTAAATAATAAGTAAACGATAATCGGTATCCCCGACCCCGCGATAATAGCCATCTTGTACATCTTACTGCTGTTTTTAAGAAGCTCCTTTATTTCCGGTATCGCGACAAACCCGCTATACGCGAAAAGTATAACTCCGTAAGGCAAAAACAACCCCGAAAAATTAAAAGGCGGCAGGGATTCCAAATCTAAATTTCCCACGCCAAAAACAAATAAACCCACCACAATCAATATTAAAAGTCCTGTCATTAAAAGTTCAATTTCTCCTATGGTTTTAAGACCCAGCCATACAAAAACAGACATAACCAGCCAAAAAAGCAAACCCGCTATGTCCGGCTCCAAGAAACCCCCCATCGAAGACGACAGAAACTTGCCCCCCACAATAATATAAGCAAGCAATCCCGCGTAAATGCCTGTTATTATCATTAGCCCTATAAATGCCTTCCATCTTGCGCCCAGGTATTTGCCTATAAAGCCCGTCAGCCTATGACTGCTATTGTCCCTCTCGACAATTTCACCTTGCATGAGGTGCAGAATCACAAATACAAATCCTAGTACAATTAAGTATAAAATCCCGACAAAAAAACCCGCTTTTGAAACGGTGTAAGGAATGCCGAACATCCCGAGGCCCACAATAGTTCCGACAAGCGTCGCTATAGCGAAGATAAAATTTTTCATCTTCTAATCTTAACGAGTGTTTGCTTTTAGTGCGTGTCCTTTTCTTTGCCTTCCTCGACTAGCTTTATAACTTTCTCCACCAGCACCTTTGGGTCTTTGTCATAGACAATTTGCCCAGAACCTTTTCTCGTCCTTTCTATAATCTCCCGTATCATATCCGCGGTTCCTCCGCTTCCTTCCAAAACTCCAATGGGCTTGCCGTCCTCAAACGCAATCGTAAACTCATTCAAAGTCCCCATCCTGCCGCAAATCACGATAACCGCATCGCACGCGCGTATTAAAAACAAATTCCTGCCCGAATAGTTAAATCCAGTATATATGATGATATCGAAATAATCCGTCGGCAAGCGGTAAACTTTTCTATGTTCTCTTTCGGAAACAGCCGGAGAAAGACCTATTGAAAATCCCCCTTCCTCTTTTGCGCCTATAGCCGCCCAGTAAGGCATTCCGGTAGTAGCTCCAGTTACCAATACTCCGCCTTGCCTTACGATTTCCCTGCCTGTCTCTTTCGCCAGTTCCAAGCTATCTTTTCCGCAATGAGTTGTTTCTGCCGCGCCAGAAACGCAAAGTTTGTATTTCATAATGAATTTTTAATCATAATTCAACTTTATCTCCTAAAAGAGGCGCGTCCGCGTCCACGCCTAAATTATCTCTTAACAACCTTACAAACGCAAGGGAAGCCGCGTCTTCTCCCTGCACCGCAAAAACTTTCTTAAGTTTCCCTCCGTCTTTTATGTGAGAAACCCAATGATAAAGTTTCGCCTGATCCGCGTGAGCGGAATATCCGCCTATGGCGCGGATTTCGCAATTCACGCGCACGCTTTCCCCCATTATTTTCACCTCTCTCGCTTTGTCGAACACAGCCCTTCCCAAACTTCCCGCGCTTTGGTAGCCGATTATTAGAAATAAACTATTCGGATCGGAGAGATACCTTCTTTCGTGATGGAGAATCCTGCCACCCGAAGACATTCCTGAACCGGCAATTATTATCTTTGGAGCAGGCACATCGTTTATGGCTTTGGATTCTTCCGTAGTGTAGCAAAGTTTAAGTCGCGGAAACTTAAACAGCTGATCTCCCGATTCTATGAGATAAACGGCGTTCTTGTTGTAATACTCCGGATATTTTTTGTATATTTCCGTTGCGTCTATCGCGAGCGGACTATCAATAAAAATCGGAACTTCCGGTATTCTGTGGTTTTCAACAAGCGAATTTAATTCATAAAGCAACTCCTGCGTCCTCTCGAGAGCAAAGGCGGGAATCATTAAAACTCCGCCTCTTGCTACCGTATCTTCTATCGCGTCTTCCAGCATATTTCTCCGCTCATCTACCGCTTCGTGCAATCTATCGCCGTAAGTGGACTCAACAACAACATACTCCGCATCGTCTATATATTCCGTCGGTTTAAGCAACGGCACCGGAGGATTTCCTAGGTCTCCGGAAAAAACTATTTTCTTTCCTTCCACCCACATTTCAACTATCGCGGACCCTAAGATATGCCCCGCATCCCGCAGTCTGAATTTTATATCTTTATTCACTTCTATCTCATCTCCGTAGTCAACGCCCTCCATCAATTTTATGGTATTTTCTTTGTCTTCCTTCAAATACAATGGCTCATGGCGATCCCGCCGAGCCTCTTCCCCAATCAAACCCTGCGCGTCTTCCAGCATTATACTCGCGAGATCTTGAGTGGGACGGGTCATAAAAATTTTCCCGCGAAAACCATCCCTCACAAGTTTTGGCAACCTGCCAGTGTGGTCTATATGCGCGTGAGTAATAACCACAGCATCTATCGTTTTGGGGTCATATGAAAAATTTTTGTAGTTTTGAACTTCCGCGTAGCGCGATCCTTGAGCCAATCCGCAATCAACCAAGATTTTGGAATTCGCGGTCTCTACGAGATAATTCGCTCCCGTAACAGAACGCGCCCCGCCGCAAAAAGTAAGCGTTACCATAACATCAATATACCCCTTTTGGAATAAACACATCAAGTTGCAAAACGAGGATAAATATGCATTGAGCCAAATTAAACCTTCGAAAGCCGAGCATAGAATTCAAGCTCTCTAATAAATACATACCCATGAACACAAAACAGAAGATAAAAAAAGAGCACCAAATGGTGCACTCTTCCAGTAAAGCAGATGCTAACCAGACGAGGGTAGACATCTAATGGCCCGGCCTCTCAAATATCAAGAGACGCTTTATCTTATTTTTGATAAGATGCAAGACCAATAGAGCTCCTATATGCCCCTATATCCGAGGGGGCTGTTTTGATGCCCTTTTTTATCGCCAAAATGTTTCTTGCAATTTTGGCGGATGCTGTGTTTCCTATCATCCTAGGCGCGATAAGAAACAATTTGAACTCGATGAATTCATAATATACTCCCCTTAAGTGTCAGTCAAGAGATGCATATTTCCAAAATGCAACACAATATTGGGAAGTCCCAATTCATTTGTTTCTAAATTGACACAGTAAATTGCCTTACGGAAACGCAATGCTCAAAAACGGCTTTCCCAAGCTAAAAATCAACCGTGTGGATAACAAAAATGTTCGCAATATTGTATAATGAAATAGAAACAAACCGTTGCAAAAATGCAACATGCAACTAGCATTTCTTTTCCACAGGTATATCCCCAACCAAAGTTATCCACAATTTGAATATCCCATAACGCCCGCGTGTTTATTCCCGATCTTACACGATTTTCGTTTTTATTTTTTACTCTTTGTGTTACAATTTGTATTAGCTTATGAACTTTACTAGGTCTATCCGTATTCACCGGAACTCTTAAGTTCTGAAATTCGAAAAAAAATGAAACCAATACCAAGCGAAATGAAATATTTGGGCCAGTACCTGAAAGGCGTAAGGTCGGACCTCGGTCTTAGCATGTATGAGGTCGCAAAACGAACCACTCTCACTCCAAGCTACATATCTAAAATTGAAAACGGAAATGCCTTTCACACTATAAGTGCTCATATCCTTATAGAATTCTCGAAGTGCTACAATCTTCCTATTGTAACCATACTTGAAAGATCCGGTTTTGTGCCTCCAACTGAAGATGAGTTCCCGGGACTCTCTTCATATCTTCGCTTGAAATAT